>Ga0116164_10000154_pt1 | contig 66010 bp, 62 predicted proteins | sample AD_UKC109_MetaG_FD_89888 | JGI IMG/M metagenome (GOLD analysis project Ga0116164, IMG submission 89888) | Active sludge microbial communities of municipal wastewater-treating anaerobic digesters from Hong Kong - AD_UKC109_MetaG | ecosystem: Engineered > Bioreactor > Anaerobic > Digestate... | reverse complement strand
GCCGAGCAGGAACGGCAGTTTGAAATACGGCAACGGAAGCGGAAGGAGAAGAGGAGGGGGAGATAATGCTTCTCCTATCGCTTCCGTGGTTTAAGGACCGGCAGACAATAGGCTTTCGTTATCGTTTTCCTGCTGGCCTATTTAGTTGTGCTATACTATCAACGAAACAAACGGAATCATGGTCAGGAGAGACGGATAATGAAAAGCAAACGGCAAGAGATACAGGAAGCCATCCAGGCGGCGGACAACGCCGTTTTCCACTTGAACGCCGCGAAGGAATGCCTGCGGAAAGCCGGGAACTGGGGCGTTGTGGATCTTCTGGGCGGGGGATTGCTCTCCACATTCATCAAGCACAGTAAAATGGGTGATGCCGAACAGGAACTGGCATCGGCCAGAGAAGCCCTCCGGCAGTTTGCAGGAGAGCTGGCGGACGTCGGCGACGCCGTTGATTTTGATATTCAGGTGAACGACTTTCTAAGCTTCGCGGATTACTTTTTTGACGGGTTAATCGCCGATTGGCTGATGCAAAAACGGATCAGCGAGGCAAACCAACAGGTAACCGAGGCCCTCGAACGGGTTACACAAATCCGCTCCCGGCTGCAAAATTTGGCGGATTAACCAATCCGCATCCTCCGACCGAATACATTCCCTTCTACTTCGCCCTCATCCAAGAGAAAGCAGGGGAACGATAGCGGAAACCGTGCGCGCCGGGGCGCTGGATTTTCTTGCAGATTGCGCTTGCGGCATCTGAAGGCGTAGCGGCGCTACGTCGATGATGCCGCGGGCGCAAGGTGTTGAAAAGACAGCCGCCGGCGCGTGCGGGCTTTTGCTATCGTTTTCCTGCTTGGCTTATTTGATTGACAGCCGCCGGCGTGTGCGGGCTTTCGCTATCGTTCCCCTGATTGGCTTATTGGCATACGGCACGGCAGTTAAGTTCAAATGAACTTAACTGCCGTGCCGTATGCCATAACCTCCGCCGCATTTTGCATCACAGCGGCCGAGGCGTAGCGGATGTTGACCACGGCGTCGGCGCCCATCGCTTCGGCCTGCTCCACCATGCGCTTGGTGGCAAGGGCGCGGGCGTCGTTCATCATTTCGGTGTAGGCTTTCAGCTCCCCGCCGATCAGGGTTTTGAAGCCCTGGGTAATGTCGCGGCCGATGTTGCGCGACTGGATGGTGGACCCCTTCACGAGGCCGAGCGTTTCCAGCTCCTTGCCGGAGACAAAATCAGTATTGACTAAGATCATCTTCCTCACCGCTCCTTATCTCTTTCACGCGCTGGATCAGCACGCAGATCATCACGCCCGCCAGGCACAGCGGAATGACGCTGCCCAGGATTATCCAGACCGGCGGCAGAAAATCCGTGACGGCGATCACCACGATAAACCCGATGAAATACAGCACGATCAGCGCCGATATGATAATGGGCGCAATCAGCTTTTTGCCGTGTCCCTTCATTCTGTGCCGCCTCCCTGGAAGGCTTGGCGGGCATGCCCGCCGATACCGATCATTATAAGCGATCCGATCCGGCTGTCAACAGGCGGCGTTTTCCCGTTCTCAGCTCCTGCGCGGCACAGCGGAACCGGCCGCGCATGCTCACCCGTTCGAGATCGCGTGAACGGGGCAGCCATGATAGCACCGCATACACGCTTCGCAGCTTTCAGAAAATGTGAAGTGTTCGCCTGCGAATTGAATGCATTGCACGGGGCAATTGCGGACGCATTGCAGGCAGCGGGTGCAGGCCTGTAAATCCACGCGCATACGCCTGTAATTGTTTGCAATCGTATTGCGCAGCAGGGCGCGGATCAGCATCCCGATCAGCAGCTGCGGACCGGCGCCGTTGATGCAGGGCCTGCCGCTCTCCAGCCGGCCGACGAACTCCGCCAGCTTTCGCGTTGCGCTTCGTCTCCTTTCCGCGTCGGCGTCGGCGCTGCTTTTGCGGGCTCCCTTCTCCGGCGCGCTGTTGATCATTTTGATATTCACATAGGACTCGACTTGAAACGGCGTATGGCGCAGCAGCCTGCGCGCCTCGAACACGCCGCTCCCGTTCACGTAGGCGAAGGTGCTGATAAAAAACAGCTTGCGGGGAATGCCCGGAACCGCCGTGGCGGCGTCCAGAAACTGCCGGATGCTACGGCGCATGATGCGCGGAATATCGGCCCCGTACAGGGGACAGGCAAACCCGATCCGGTCAAACGCGGCCGCGGTCCGCGCGGCCGCGGCCATATCGGCCGTCTCGACGGCGACCGCCTGCGCCCGGTGCCCGCGTTCCGCAAGCATCCCGCACAGCCGCTCCGCGGCCCAGCGCGTATTGCCCGTACCGCTGAAATAAAATAGCAATACGTTCATAACAGAATCCCGCCCAGCGCGTCCAGATTGTCCACCGTCGCGTCGGCCTCGTACTCCGGCGAGCGGGGAACCTGGCAGGCCGCCACGCCCTGGCGCACGCGGATGGTGCGCAGGCCGAGGCGCTTGGCGGGGTAGACGTCGTTATCCGGGCGGTCGCCGATCATCACGGCCTCGTATGGCGCGCAGCCCGCCTTTTCGAGGGCCAGCGCAAAGATCCGCGGGTCGGGCTTGCTCAGGCCCACGTCGGCGGAGCCGAGGAGAAAATCGAAATACTGCGCAATGCCGTGCGCCTCCAGCCGCTTGTCCAGCCCCGCAAGCTGGTTGGCGATCACGCCCAGCCGGTAGCGCTTTGCAAGCTTTAAAAGCAGCGGCTTCGCCTGCGGGTAGAGCCGCTCCAGCTCCTTGGGGTACAGGTGCGCCGTGGAACTGCCCGTAAACCCGTACGGCCGCAGATGCTCGGTGATCGCCGGCGCGTACTTCGCCATGCCCTCCAGATACCTGCGCCTCAGCTCCGCCGCGCTGAGCGCCCCGCCGATCGCATCGGACGCGTTCTGAAACCATCCCCTGTACGACTCGGTCTCGTCCATCAGCGTGTAGCCGATATCGAAGAAGATCCACCTGATCCCATCCGGCAGCATAGGACACACCCCCCTGGTCCGATTGTATCACACAACCGCGGCCGGGGCACCCGCCGCCGCTTCTTTTCCCGTTTGCGCGGATCGCGGCAACCTGCTACAATAGCGGAAGAATCAAGAAAAGCGAAGGAGAACCGACATGGATTTCATCCTGCGTACCCCGCGCCTTACCCTGCGGCCGCTCAGGCTATCGGACGCGCCCGCGCTCAACCGCATCGCCAACCAGCCGCATATCCTCAAGCGGATGCCGGATTGGCATTCCACCCTTGCGGACACGGAGGGCCTGATCCGCTTCCTGCTCCCGCAGTACGCGGCGGCGAACCGGAGCACCGCGCGCGTGCTCTTCGCCGTCTGCCTGCAGGATACCCTGATCGGCGTCGTCGGGATCGGCAACAAGGAGGAGGTCGACAACGAAATCGAGATCGCCTATTTCATTGCCGAAGAATATACCCGCCGGGGCTACGCCGCCGAGGCGGCCCAAGCCGCCGCCCGCTGGGCGCTGGATACCCTGCGGCTGGAGTATCTGATCGCCATCGTGGAGCCCGACAACGCTCCGTCGCGTCGCGTCGTGGAAGCCTGCGGCTTTCAGAAGCTTGAAACCCACTGGATCGTCAACTCCGGCGAGACCGAAGCCAAGCCGTTTGATTATTATCGTTTATATCCCGTGTGAAAACCGCTTCCCTATTGGAGGGCGTCCGTACGGCGGTTAAGCAGCGCCGCGAAATCCGCTTTCAGCCCTTCCGGCAAAAGCGATTCCCGGATCATCGCCGCAAAGCGGGGCCGCATGGAAACCAGCATCCCCAGCATCTTCTCCGCCGGCTTTCTGCCGAGGCCGGCCGCATCCGCAAACAGCAGAAAATCCTTCCGGCGCAGGTTCGTCTTCTTGCCGTTCATCGTCAGGGCAAGCTCCTCCGTGTCCTCCGGCATGATCACGTTGACCGGTAAAAGATCATAGGCGGGGGACAGCGCGTACCGCCCGCTGCCCTCGGCTGTCTCAAGCAGGGAGAAGTTTTTCAGATGCATATCGGAATTGCCCGTGAGAAACGAAAACGCAAGGCGCAAAAACAGCTCGCTCCTGTCAAGGCCGATCCGCGAGGAATACCGCCCGATGATTTTCGCGCAGCGCTCGTAGGAGCCGCGGTACTTGTCCTGCGTCAGCCGCAGGTCCAGCTGGCAGAAATCCTCCATCGCCAGCATCTTGGCCGGCGCGCCGGGGGCGATGACGCGGTCCACCCGTTTGGTGATATAGGCCCGCTCGTTCCCCTTGACGACCAGCGCGTGCGGCACGGTCGCGATGCCGCAGGCCTCCGCCATGCACATCACCAGCATTTCCGCTTCCGGGAGCGCGGAAAACTCCGGCACCTGCGGCTTTAAGATGTAGCCGGTGGGAACATTCATCAGCGTCAGCCGGGGCTTGCCCTCCGACACCAGATGCAGCGACAGCTTCTTCTGTACGCCGGGCACCGTGTACCCCTTGCCCACGCTCTCGATGGCAAGCCGCTCCAAGGCAGGATCGGAAATGTCCAGCTCCGGAAGCTCCCCGGTGCCGAAAAAGCGCCTGACGCAGGCCTTGTGCCAGCCGGCAGCTTTTGCGCTGTCCGGCAGGGGCTTTCCGCAGCAGAGGCAGTTCATACCCGCGCCTCCCGGATGCTCACGTCCCCGACGCAGTCCCGGCAGGCGACCAGCAGCAGGCCGAACCGGTCGCCGCGGTCCAGCTTCCAGTTGCGGCTGACCACATCCAGCAGCCAGCCCTCCGGGATCAGCCCGTCGAAAAACGGAAACAGCGTTTTGCTTGTATACGGTTCCTCCCTGGTCGGCAGCGTAAGCGACACGGCGGAAGCGCCGGGCATCGCTAAATACGCCGGATCATACGCAAACGCATATCCCGCGTCGGTCTCGCGCAGCGCCCCCGCGAACGTGTTTCGTACGTATACGTACGCGGTTCTGTAGGCCGCCGTCATGCTTCATCCTTCCTTCCCGGCACGGCCTCCATCCCGAACATCGCAAGCGCCTGATTGACCTTGTCCATGCGCACGGTCTGCTTGCCCTGCTCCAGCTCCCGCACAAAGCGCAGCCCGAGGCCGGAGCGCATGGCAAACTCCTCCTGCGTCAGCCCGGCCGCCTTCCGGCTGGTCTTGATAAACACAGCAATCTTATTCATGCGTATAATATATACCCTATCGGGGCGAATGTCAATTATTATCTATAATATTTACCCTATCGGGTATATTATTAATATCTCAACATTGAATACACCCTATCGGGTGTATTTATATTTAACAGAAACATTTTCTTTTGCTCAGTGGGGCATATTATATCATCTTCATCATGGGCAGTCTGTCAGCCTGTTCAAAAGGCCTGATATGCGCGGCGGCGAGAAGGGCGAGAGCTGAGCTTACTCGTCAGTAAGTGATGCTCTCGCCCGCCGAATAGGGAGGCCGGAGGCCGACTAGCGCCCGAAATTCGCGAAGCGAATGAAGCGCGTAGCCTCGTCCAAGCGAAGTGCAGGGCGAGGCCGCAAAAAGCTGACAAAGCAGATCAGGCCTTATGGACAGGCTGACATGCGCGTAGCCCCGCATAAGCAGGATGCTTATGCGGGGCTACAAAAAACTGATCGGGCTTTATGGAAAGGCGGATTATGCCTTGGGGCTGACCTCCGCCTGTACCATCTCCTTGTCGGCAAGGCGGTTTTCCATGCCGCGCTGGGTGTAATGCGTGTGGAGCAGCTCGTGGGACTTGTGGCCGTTGGGCTCGCCCAGGAACTCCTCGTAAAGCTTGATGATGAAGGGATTCTCGTGGGACTTGCGCATCACTTTGCTCTCGTCCTCGGTGTAGAGGCCCTTGAGGCGCTTCATCCTCACGTCGGGATCGTTGGAGCGGGGCTGGCCGCCGCCCATGATGCAGCCGCCCGGGCAGCCCATGACCTCGATGAAGTGATAGGGCGAGGTGCCGTCCTCGATCTGCTTGAGGAGGATCTCCGCGCCCGCGGTGCCGCTGGTCACGGCGACCTTCACGACGACGTCCTTGAGGAACGCATAGGCGGGCAGGGGATCTTCGATCTTGAGATCGGCGACCTTGATCTGGTCGAGGCCCTCGATCGGGGTGACATGCAGGCCCTCGAAGGGCAGCTCGCGGCCGGTGACCACTTCGTACACGGTGCGCAGCGCCGCCTCCATCACGCCGCCGGTCACGCCGAAGATATCGGCCGCGCCGGTGGACATGCCCAGCGGATTATCAAATTCCTCGTCGGGAAGGTTCACGAAATCAATGCCCGACTCGCGGACCATCTTGCCCAGCTCGCGCGTGGTGAGCACGGCGTCGACGTTGGGCACGCCGTTGTTGAACATCTCGTGGCGGTTGATCTCAAACTTCTTGGCGGTGCAGGGCATGACCGAGATCACGTTGATGTCCTCGGGCTTCACGCCGATCTTGTCCGCGTAGTAGCTCTTTGCCACCGCGCCCAGCATCATGTGCGGGGATTTGCAGGTGGACAGATTGGCGAGCTTGCCGGGGTGGTGGTGCTCAATGTACTTGATCCAGCCCGGCGAGCAGGAGGTGATCATCGGCAGCGTGGCTTCGCCGCCCGTGAGCGCGGCCTTTACGCGAGAAAGGAACTCCGTGCCCTCCTCCATAATGGTGAGGTCGGCGGCGAAGTTGGTATCGAACACATCGTCAAAGCCCATCAGCCTGAGCGCAGCGGCCAGCTTGCCGGTTACGCGGGAGCCCGGCTCGAGGCCGAATTCCTCGCCGATGGCCACGCGGATGGCGGGGGCCACCTGCACGACGGTGCGCTTTTTCCCGTCGAGCATGTTCCACACCTTCTGGGTGGAATCGGTCTCGTGCAGCGCGCCGGTGGGGCAAACCACGGTGCACTGGCCGCAGAATACGCAGCTGGCGGAGCCCAGCGGGCTTTCCATCGCAGGCGCGATCACGGTATCAAAGCCGCGGTTCTGGGCGTTGAGGACGCCGGTTTTTTGAATATTGTTGCAGATGGTGACGCAGCGGCGGCACAGCACGCACTTGCCCATGTCGCGCGTGATGGCGACCGATACATCCGACGGCGGGGAAATATGCTCGCCCTCGAAGCGGGTCTCGGATACGCCCAGCGTTTCGCCCAGCGCTTTGAGCTCGCAGTCGCGGCTGCGGGAGCAGGTGAGGCATTCCTTATCGTGGTCGGAAAGCAGCAGCTCGTAAAGCACCCGGCGCGCCTGGCGCACCTTGCCGGTGTTGGTGTGGATCACCATGCCGTCGCGCACCTTCGCCAGGCACGAGGCCTGCAGGGTTCTGGCGCCCTCGACCTCCACCACGCAGATACGGCACGCGCCGAAGGAATGCACGCCTTCCAAATTGCAAAGACCGGGAATATGAATACCGATGCTTTTAGCCGCCTGCATAATGGTGGTATCATCGGGAACGGTGGCTTTCAGCCCGTTAATCGTTACTGTCGCCATTGTCAATTTCTCCTTTCGCAATGCAGGCAGCGCATCGACTCGGCCACGGCATTGAGCTTCTTGTATCCCTGGTTGACTTCGTCAAACGTGTGGCTGCGCATGGACGCAGGCTCGATCATGATCGGGAAGCGTTTCTGCTGGGTGATCTCGTCCTCGTCGATGATCACGGGCAGCTCGATCTGCTCGCCCTTGTTGAGCACGCCGTCGCCGCCCAGGTAGAGGTCGATGGCGGATGCCGCGCGCTTGCCGTCGGCAATCGCATGGATGGCGTCGTTGGGGCCGCGCACCACGTCGCCGCCGGCGAAAACGCCGTCCAGCGAGGTCATCTGCGTGTCCTCGTCCACCACGAAGGTCTTCCAGCGGGTGAGCTCGCACACGGCGTTATCGAAGAAATCCAGATCCGTGCACTGGCTGACGGCGGCGATGGCCGTGTCGAAATCCAGCAGGAAGTTGGAGCCCTCCACCGCCACGGGGCGGCGGCGGCCGGACGCGTCAAACGCGCCGGGGGTCATCTTCACGCACTCGATCTGCTTGAGGCTTCCGCCGTCGCTGATAAAGCGGAGGGGATTGACCATTTCCATAATCTGCACGCCCTCTTCGAGCGCTTCCTGAATTTCCAGCTCCTCGGCGGGCATGGCCTCGCGGTCGCGCCGGTAGAGGATGGTGACCTGCTTGGCGCCCTTGCGCAGCGCGGTGCGGGCTGAGTCGATGGCGGTGTTGCCGCCGCCGATCACGGCTACCTTGTCGCCCACCAGGACATCCTGGCCGAGGTTTACGGCCTTGAGGAAATCCAGACCGCCGTACACGCCGTTGAGGTCCTCGCCCTCCACGCCGAGCTTCTGGGCCAGCTGCGCGCCGGTGGCGACGTACACGGCGTCGAACTCGTTTTTCAGAACGTCGAACGTCAGGTTTTCGCCCACGGGGCTGTTCAGGTTGATCTTTACGCCAAGCGCCTTGATGCGGTTCACCTCGGCGTTGATCACGTTTTTGGGCAGGCGGTAGGCGGGAATGCCGAATGCCAGCACGCCGCCGCATACGCTTTCAGCCTCGAAGATCTCCACCTCGTAGCCCTTGCGCGCCAGATAGTGCGCCGCGGAAAGCCCGCTGGGGCCCGCGCCGATGATGGCGACGCGCTTGCCGTTTTGCGGGAAGGTCTCTTTCTTCTGTTCGCCGTGCTCCAGCGCGTAGTCGGCCACAAAGCGCTTCAGATCACAGATCGCCAGCGCCTCGTCCACCGTGGCGCGGCGGCACTTCTCCTCGCAGGGGCGGGTGCAGATGCGGCCGCAGATGGCGGGCAGGGGGTTCTCCTGCCGGATCAGCTCGTACGCATCCACGTAGCGGCCCACGGAGATCAGGCCCATGTAGCCGGGGATGTTGATGCCCGCGGGGCAGGTGTTGGAGCAGGGAGCCAGGAACAGCTTGGAGCACACGCCCGCGCGGCAGTAGTGCTTGCGGATGTGCTCGTCGTATTCGTTGCGGAAATATTTGATGGTGGAAAGCACGGGATTGGGCGCGGTCTGGCCCAGGCCGCACATCGCGGTCTGCGAAATCACCTCGCCGAGCTCCAGCAGAAGCTCCACGTCGCCTTCCACGCCGTCGCCCACCACGATGCGCTCCAGGATCTCCAGCATCCGCTTGGTGCCCACGCGGCAGGCGGTGCACTTGCCGCAGCTCTCGTCGCGGATGAAGTCCATGAAGAAGCGGGCGGTATCCACCATGCAGGTGTCCTCGTTCATCACGATCAGCCCGCCGGAGCCCATAATCGCGCCCAGCGCCTGCAAAGGCTTGTAATCGGTGGGGGTGTTCAGGTTCGCCGCGGTGATGCAGCCGCCCGAGGGGCCGCCGATCTGCGCGGCCTTGAACTTCTTGCCGCCCGGCACGCCGCCGCCGATATCGAAGATGATCTCGCCGATGGGGATGCCGATGGGCACCTCCACGATGCCGGTGTTCACCACGTCGCCAGCCAGCGCGAACACCTTGGTGCCCTTGCTTTCCTCGGTGCCGTACTGGGCGTACCACTTCGCGCCCCTGTTCATGATGGCGGGAATGTTGGCGAAGGTTTCCACGTTGTTGATGATGGTCGGGCAGCCGAACAGCCCGCGCTGGAACGGGAACGGCGGCTTTTGCCGGGGCTCGCCGCGCTCGCCCTCGATGGAGGCCATCAAAGCCGTTTCCTCGCCGCAGACGAACGCGCCCGCGCCGATGCGGATTTCCACGTCGAAATCAAAGCCGCTGCCGAAGATATCCTGGCCCAGAAGCCCGGCGGCGCGCGCCTGCTTGATGGCCTCGATCATGCGCTCCACCGCGATGGGATATTCCGCGCGGATGTAGATGTAGCCCTGGGTTGCGCCGATGGCGTAGCCGCCCAGCATCATGCCCTCCAGCACCGTATGCGGATCGCCCTCGATGAGGGAACGGTCCATGAACGCGCCGGGGTCGCCCTCGTCGGCGTTGCAGACGATGAATTTCCGGTCGGCCTTCTGGTCGTGTCCCGCCTGCCATTTGACGCCGGTGGGGAAGCCCGCGCCGCCGCGGCCCTTGAGGCCGGAGGCCTTGACCTCGTCGATCACCATCTGGGGGGAGAGATCGGAAAGCGCTTTGCAGGCGGCCATGTAGCCGTCGCGCGCGATGTAGGCCGCCACGTCGTTATAGGCCATGGCGCCGCAGTTGCGCAGCGCGATCTTGACCTGCTTTTTGAAGAAGTTGATGTCGTCGAGCACCGGCACGTGCTTTTGCAGCGTTTTGTCGAAATAGGTGTACTGCTCCACCGGCTTGCCGCCGATCAGGTGCTCCTTGACGATTTCCTTCACCTTGTCCGGCGTCAGCTCCGTGTAAAAGGTGTTGCCGGGGGTGACCAGCATCACGGGGCCGACCGCGCAGGTGCCCATGCAGCCGGTCTGGTAAACCAGCACCTTGTCGCTGATGCCGGCGCTTTCGGCCTCGGCCACCAGCGTATCCTGAATGAGCTGACAGTTGGAGGAAACGCAGCCCGCGCCGCCGCAGACGTAGACGATATAATCGTACTTCACCTGCGCGTCGAGATAATTCTTCTTGATATCCTCAAGCTGCTTGAGGGTCTTGATCTGTTCCGCCGCCATTACTCACTCACCTCTTTTTTCCGATAATCCGCAAGGATTGCCTTCAGCTTGTTGGGGTTGACCTGCTTGTACACCGTGTCGTCCACCATGATGGCGGGCGCAAGGCCGCAGGCGCCGATGCAGCGGGCGACCTCGAAGGTGAACATGCCGTCCTCCGTGGTATCGCCGATTTTGACATGCAGCGTTTCCTGCAGGGTATCCACCAGCTTCTTGCCGCCGCGTACGTAGCACGCCGTGCCCATGCAAATGCGGATGGTGTGCTTGCCGCGCGGCTTGGTGGAAAAGAAGGAATAAAACGTCACAACGCCGGAGACTTCACTCAGCGGCAACCCCATGCCGTCGGCGATAAAGGACTGCAATTCCAGCGGCAGATAGCCGTACAGCTCCTGCGCCTGGTGCAGCACTTGAATGAGACTTCCTTCCTTGTCCTTGTACAGGTCAATGATGTTTGCGATTTCCGAAAACTTTTCCGTGGTGGCTGTCGCCGTGTTTCCTTCCATGCTTTCACTCCCGATCCCGTGCTTTTCGTTATTACGATTTCTTATGATGCATTGTTAATAAAATAACAAGATGTATTGTATCAGATATTCGAAAAAAAATAAAGTATGTTCTTTATTTCTTTACGACTTCATGGAAATTTAACAGGCGCTGCCAAACGGGATAGCGCGTTTATTCTGTCTATAATACGGCTAATGATCCATAAAATGGCGGCTGTAAATCCCGGCCGAAAGATTGAAATCACCCTGTTTTCCTTGTTGCGCAACGGTTCCCGCACGTGCCTGCCGGTATTTTTATCGATATAAAATTATCGAATAGCAAGCCCGTTTCAAAATCGGTTTCAACCGTCAAAACGCGGGCGCTTCATGCGGTTCCGGAGCGGCTATCCGGGCGGATACCGTCCCGCAGGGACGAAAACAGGCTATCGCGAAACCGCCCCGCCTGCGCGCCGCGCGGAACCACCCTCCCTGCCGCGCGAGCTCAGCCCGCACCGCCCGCACATCCGTCTTTTGTGGTAGAATGGCTTCAAAGCGGCGGCAAGCCGGCAAACGATGATTGATAAAGGAAAGGATCTGATACGATGGAGGATTCGTTGAAAATCAAGCTGTCCGCGGTAACGGTGGACTGTAAGGATCACGTTGCGCTGGCAGAGTTTTATGCGGCGCTGCTGCAATGGGAGGTCGCCTTCCACGATGAGGACTACGCCTGCGTCGGCGTGCCGGGCACGCCGCAGGGCGCGTATCCCGGGATTACGTTTCAGCGCAACCCCGACTACGTTGCGCCCGTGTGGCCGGAGGCGCCCGGGGCGCAGCAGCAGATGGAGCACATGGACTTCGCGGTGAACGATCTGGAACAGGCGGTCCGGCATGCCGTCGCCTGCGGCGCGACCGTCTCCCCCCGGCAGTTTTCCGACGCGTGGACGGTGCTGTTCGATCCCGCCGGGCATCCGTTTTGCCTGTGCCTGATGAAGGATTTAATGGAAAGCGGCCAGTTCGCCCTGCGGTAGACCGCGCGGCGCATATAACGAACGGGACGAGCACACACTCGTCCCGTTCTCTGTCTCGTATTGTGCGCCCGGCCGGATCAGTTCGTCTCCCTGATCATCGAAAACAGATCCAGCTGGCTACTTTCCGCCAGATCCTCCAGCGCGCCCTGCTTTTTCAGCATGTCGATCACGCTGTCGCCCGCGCGGGCGCGGCTGCGCAGGTCTTCCACGGAGAGGAAGTTTCCGTTTGTCCTTGCTTCCACGATGCCGTCGGCCACGGCCTCGGGAAAGCCGTTAATCGACAGGAAGGGGCAGCGCAGGCCGTCGCCCTCGATCAGGAACCGCTTCTTGTCGCTCTTGTACAGGTGCACCGGCAGCAGCCTGTAGCCGCGCAGGTTCATCTCCAAAATCATGTGCAGGGCGTTTTTCTCGCGTTCCTCGGTCTGGGACAGGCGGTCGCCGCTCGTGAGAAACGCCCGCACGCGCTCGCGCACGGCTTGCGTGGGCACGAGCATGGAGGCCGCGTCGAAGCCGTCGGCGCGGATGGAGAAATAGGCCGCGTAGTAGGACAGCGGCTCGTGCACCTTGTACCATGCCACGCGAAGCGCCATGATAACGTACGCCGCGGCGTGGCTGCGCGGGAACATGTACTGGATTTTCTGAAAGCTGTCGATCGCCCACCGGGGGATCGATTTTTCATGCAGCGCCGCCTCCATCTCGGGCGTCAGGCCCTTGCCCTTGCGGACGGCCTCCATGATGGTGAAGCTCATCTTGGGCTCCATGTCCCGGGCGATCAGGAAATTCATGATGTCGTCGCGGGTGCAGAAGCACTGGTTCAGCTTCGCGGTGCCCGCCTTGATCAGGTCCTGCGCGTTGCCCAGCCACACGTCGGTGCCGTGGCTGAGGCCGGAAATGCGGATCAGCTCCTCCATGGTTTTGGGCAGGGTGTCCGTCAGCATCCCCTGCACGAACGGGGTGCCGAACTCGGGGATCCCCAGCGTCCCCATGGGGCTTAGCAGCTCCTCCGCCGATACGCCAAGCGTTTCCGTACCTAAAAACAGCCCCATCACGCCCTCGTCCCGCAGCGGCAGCGTGCGGCAGGGGATGCCCGTAATCTCCTCCAGATAATGCAGCATCGTGGGATCGACGTGCCCCAGGCAGTCCAGCTTCACCAGAATGTCGTGCATGGAGGAAAAGTCGTAATGCGTGGTCAGCACGCCGCCCTCGGTATCGTCGGCGGGGTGCTGGATGGCCGTGAACTGGCTGATGTGATACTCCTTGGGCAGCACCACGATGCCGCCGGGGTGCTGGCCGGTGGTGCGCTTCACGCCCTGCAGACCCGCGGCGAGCCGCTCCTTGTGGGCGCGCCCGGCGCGGATGCCGCGCTCCTCCAGATATTTGGCCGCGTAGCCGAAGGCGGTCTTCTCCGCCAGGCCGCTGATCGTTCCGGCGCGGAACACAAAGCCCTTGCCGAACAGCTCCTCGATATAGGCGTGCGCCACGGGCTGGTACTCGCCCGAAAAGTTCAAATCGATATCGGGCACCTTGTCGCCCTTGAAGCCCAGAAAGACCTCGAAGGGGATATCGTAGCCGTCCTTGATCATGGGGCTTCCGCAGCCCTCGCACACGCGGTCGGGCAGGTCCACGCCGACGGTGGCCAGCTCCGGCCCGGCAAACACGGTCTTTCCGCAGCGCTCGCAACGGTAGTGCGGCGGCAGGGGGTTGACCTCCGTGATGCCGCACAGCATCGCCACGAACGAGCTGCCCACGCTGCCGCGGGAACCCACCAGATAGCCGTCGGCCAGCGATTTCTGCACGAGCTTGCGCGCAATGGCGTAGAGCGTGGCAAAACCGTAGCCGATGATCGAATGCAGCTCCTTTTGCAGGCGCTTCTCAATGAGATCGGGCAGCGGATCGCCGTACAGCTCCCTGGCGCGCTCGCGGCTCGCGCGCTCGATGGTCTCGGCCGCGTCCTCCCACACGGGCTGGAAGGTCTCCGCGCCGGTCGGGTGCCTGGGAAACAGAGTAAGTTCTTCCACCGAATCCGCAATGCTTTGCGGATTTTGCACCACCACCTCGTACGCCTTTTCCTCCCCGAGGTAGGAAAACTCCTCCAGCATCTCGCCGGTGGTTTTCAGGTACAGGGGCGGCTGCAGATCGGCATCGGAATAGTTGGTGGCGGCCTGCAGAATGGCGCGGTAAATACTGTCCCGCGGGTTTAGAAAATGTACGTCGCCGGTGGCGACCACGGGCTTTTTGAGCGCCTCTCCCAGCGCGACGATCCGGCGGTTGAAATCGCGCAGCGCGTCCTCGTCCTTCGCCTCGCCGTTCCTGAGCATGAACGCGTTGTTGCCCACGGGCTGGATCTCCAGATAATCGTAAAACGACGCGATGCGGGCAAGGCTCTCGTCCGATTTGCCCGCCGCCACCGCGCGGAACAGCTCGCCGGATTCGCACGCGCTGCCCACGATCAGCCCCTCGCGGTACCGGTCAATCAGGCGGCGCGGGATGGTGGGCGTGCGGCGGAAGAATTTTAGGTGCGACTCAGTCACGATCTTATTCAGGTTTTCCATGCCCTCACGCGTCCTGCACAGCAGGATGATGTGGTTGGAATCGCCGTAGCTTTCGCCCTGCACGATCCGGTCGATATCCGTAAGCTGCTTGCCGCCGCGCTTTTCGATCTCCGTGAGCATAATGCTGAGGCAGCGGGCGGTGGCCGCCGCATCGTGCACGGCGCGGTGCGCGTTCGTCAGCTTCACCTTGAGCGCGCGGCACAGCGCGGCCAGCCGGTAGCTCCTCAGCCCCGGGTACAGCCGCCGCGCAAGCGACAGCGTATCCAGCACCGGCGCGAAGAAGCGCAGATCGTTTCGCCGCGCCTCGGCCTTCAGAAACCCGATGTCGAACGCCGCGTTGTGCGCGGCCACGGCGCAGCCGCCGATGAACCCGAGCAGCTGCTGTACGCCCTCGGCGGCGGGGGGCTTGCCGGTAAGCATCGCGTCGGTGATGCCCGTCAGCTCCGTGATCTTTTCCTGCAGCGGTACGCCGGGATCGCACAACATACTGAATTCCTCCAGCACCGCGCCGTTTTGCATCTTCACCGCGCCGATCTCGATGATGCGGTCGGCCACGGGGGACAGCCCCGTGGTTTCGAAATCCAGCACGACGATCGGCTCGCTGAGCGTGCGGCCGTCCGCGTTTTTCACCAGCGGCACGCTGTCGCACAGATACCCCTCCAGCCCGGGGATCAGCTTGATGCCGTTCTTTTTGGCGGCGGCAAACGCCGCGGGGAACGCCTGGGTGACGCCGTGATCGGTCACCGCGACGGCGGGATGCCCCCAGCGCGCGGCCTGCTTTACCAGCGCGCCGACATCCGCCGTGGCGTCCATCGCGGACATGTTGGTATGCATGTGCAGCTCCACGCGCTTTTTGCCCTCGGGAGCGTCGTCCTTTCGCTCCTCCACGGGCATCAGCTGCAGGTCGCGCACGTTGACGGAGAGCTCGTCCAGCCAGCTGTCCATCTTGCACTCGCCGCGCAGCCGCACGCGCGCGCCCCGCACGATCTTTTCCGCCTGCCGGTTCACGCGCTCCTTCTCGGCCTTGGTGGGCGGCGTTTCCGCCGAGCGGCGCGCGCGGTAGCTGAAAAACGCCTTGCAGTAGACGGTGGAGGTATCGTCGCCCACGGCGAAGGAGACCAGCGCGGTTTCGCCGCCCCGAAGCTCGCGGAAGACGGGCGTGCCCGTCACCTCGCCCTCGATCACCGTCACGCCGGATTCCTCGGTCAGCTCCACGATGGGCATGGGCTTTTCGGCGATGGCGCGGCCCTTGACGACCGTGCCCCTGGGCTGGGCTGCTTTGGTTTTCTTTTTCTTCGGCGGTTCCGTGACAGGCGGATCAGCCTCCGCCCAGCCGTTGTCCGTAAAATGGCCGTCCGCAGGACCGTCCGCAGGACCAGAATCGGTGTGCGGGTTGCCCGCGCGGTCCTCCGCGCGCTGCGCCTCCCGCCGCGCGTCCGCGTCGGCGCGCATGCGCTCCACCCATTCCTCGCGCTCGCCGCATTTTTCAAGCTGCACGGGCAGCTTCAGCCGGAAGATATCCCACACGGCCTGCGAGAGCTTCTCGTCGAGCTGATTGCTCTTGAAAAAACGCACGGCAAAATCGTCCGGGCAGATCAGCAAAATCCGCTCGCCGTCGGTGGACCAGCCCACGTCGTCCAGCCAGGTTTTGATGGCCGGGCTCTGGCGGCGCAGAAACGCCTTGAGCATGGGGGTGTAGGTTTCGATATGCTGTTGAAAGTCGGCTTGCAGCCCGGGCGAGGCGACGCGCAGCGCGATGCGCATGCCCGGAAACAGCCCCTCTAGCCGCCGCTCCAATTTTAAAAACGCCCGCTCGTCCACGAGTTCGCCGGACAAGAGGCTGAAATACGCCTTGTTGTCCGCCGCGCGGAAAAGCACGCGTTCAATCGTCAGCTTCCCCTTGAGCTCGGGAAGCGTGTTTTCAAGGGTTTGGATGAGTTCCGTTTTGTTCAAGCTGATAACTCCTGACGCGCTGAATTAGGATCGCCGCAAGATCGCCCTGCACGGGCTCGGGCGGAAAGCCCTTGCGGAAGATAACGCCCTTGCCGCCCTTGCCGCCGGCGACGCCGAAATCGGCCTCCCGGGCCTCGCCCGGGCCGTTGACCACGCAGCCCATCACCGCGACGGTGAGCGGCGGCTTGACGTCGGCAAGCTCCTTTTGCACGCGCGCGGCGATGCCCGCCACGTCGATGCCCGTGCGCCCGCAGGTGGGGCAGGACACGATGTTGATTCCCTCCTTGCGCAGGCCGCAGGCCTTCAGGATGGAGATGCCCGCCGCGACCTCCGGCACGGGATCGCCGGACAGCGACACGCGGATGGTATCGCCGATGCCGGAAAGCAGCAGCGCGCCGATGCCGACCGCGCTTTTCACATGGCCCTCGCCGGGCAGCCCCGCCTCGGTGACGCCCAGATGCAGCGGATAGTCGCAGGCCGCCGCGGCCAGCCGGTTGGCCTGCACGGTCATCGGCGCGTCGCTGGCCTTTAAGCTGAGCACGATATCGGTAAAGCCCGCTTTTTCCAGAATGGACGCGTGATGCAGCGCGCTTTCCACCATGCCCTCGGCGGTCACACCGCCGTATTTCGCCAGAATGTCGCGCTCGACGGAGCCGGAGTTGACCCCGACGCGAATGGGCGCGCCGTGCGCCTTTGCGCAGTCGGCCACGCGCTTCACCTTGTCCGCCGAGCCGATGTTGCCGGGGTTGATGCGCACCTTGGCCGCGCCCGCCTCCAGCGCGCCCACGGCGAGATCGGCGCGGTAATGGATATCGGCCACGATCGGCACAGGCGCCTTGGCGCAGATCATGCGGAAGGCGGGCAGGCAGGCGTCGTCGTACACGCTGACGCGCACGATGTCCGCCCCCGCCGTGTGCAGGTCGGAAATCTGGCTTAATGTTTCCAGTACGTTATGGGTATCCGTGTTGGTCATGGATTGCACGGTCACGGGCGCGCCCCCGCCGATGGGGACGCTGCCGATTTTAAACTGACGGGTCATCTATGCCTTCTCCTTGAGGATGTAAATCGGGCGGCGCTTGGTTTCCAGATAGGTCTTGGACAGGTACTGGCCGAGGATGCCGATGCAGAAAAGCTGGATGCCGCCCAGCAGCAAAATGATGCAGATCATCATCGGGAAGCCCGCCACGGGGTCGCCCCAGACGAGGGTTTTAATGAAGAAAAACAGTAAAAGCAGCAGCGCGATGATGCAGAACACCACGCCCGTGACGCTTGCGATCGCCAGCGGCGCGGTGGAAAAGCCGATGATGCCGTCCAGCGAATAGAGCAGCAGCTTCCAGAACGACCACTTGGTTTCGCCCGCCACGCGCTCGATGTTTTCGTACTCAAGCCACTTGGTGTTGAAGCCAACCCAGCCGAAAATGCCCTTGGAAAAGCGGCTGACCTCCTTTAAGGACAGAATGGCGTCCACCATCTGACGGGTCATCAGGCGGAAATCGCGCGCGCCGTCCACCACCTCGGTTTTGGAAATTTTGTTGATGAGATGGTAAAACCTCCGCGCGAAAAACGAGCGCAGCTTCGGCTCGCCCTTACGGGTCACGCGGCGGGTGGCCACGCAGTCAAACTCGCCCGTCTCGATCGTTTGCAGCATTTCAGGCAGCAGGGCGGGCGGATCCTGCAAATCCACATCCATCACGGCCACATAGTCGCCGGCGGCGGCCTCCAGCCCCGCGTACATCGCCGATTCCTTGCCGAAGTTGCGCGAAAACGACAGGTAATGCACGCGCGGATCCTGCTCGTGCAGGGCCTTCATCTGCGCAAGGGAACCGTCCCGGCTGCCGTCGTTGACAAACCAAAGCTCGGCCTCGGTTTCCATGGTTTTCAGTACGCCCTGCACGGAATCATAAAACAGCGGAATCGCTTCCTCCTCGTTGTAGCAAGGGACGACGATGCTGATGCGTTTCATAATGATAACGCCCTCCGATCCGTTTTGGTCGGTTTCATTTTAGCATGTTTTGCGCGGAAAGAAAACCGCCGGTTCGGTAAACAGAGCCTGAAAGGAAGAATACGGAACGCGTTCAGTTTTTACAATAAATCTGCAGGTTTGACCGGCTTTTTCTGTGCGCCGAAAACGCGGCGTTGGTTTTGCTTTCTGAAAGAAACAGGGAGCCCAGCAACAGCCGGTCCCTGACCAAAATACGTTTCCATTCATAGCCCTTGAACAGATCGCTGACCAAAAACTCCTCGCCCTTTTTCAGCAAGCTTACTTCCGATACGGCAAGCCATAACAGCCGCTGAACGTTCGGCGATACCGTGGACTCATTGGATTTCATCCGGTTTCTCCTCGTATAATGAATTTACGGTGTTTTTGGCAAGAGCACCGTATGAAAACTTGTTATCCTGCGATAGATATGGGATAATGAGCGTAACAGACTGAGGGCGCAGTATCTCCTTCTTGAAGTGATGCTTCGTACGAAAGAATTGCGCCTCTGTCTGTGGAATCGGCATCTTATGAATACCTTGCTGATCTGTGATCCGATTCTGTCCGAGTATTGCCAATCCCTCAAAGCCCGTGGGAAGCACCATCTCACCGCCGTTGGCGCAGGCTCCCGTAAGCTGTGCAGCATCATATTCACCATCCTCAGAGAGAACGGGCCGTATGAAGTCACACCACCGAAGAAAAAAAGACGCGAATTTGGAGGATTCTTAATGTTAAACAATCACGGATTTGATCTTTGGTCCAATAATTATGACACTTCCGTAAGGGAAGCTGATGAAAACAATCAATACCCTTTTGCCGGATATACTGATTTGATGAACGCTATCTATGGAACCATTATGAAACATTCGCCCGTAAAGGTTTTTGATATCGGCTTTGGAACCGCGTTATTGACCTCCAAGCTCTATGATGCAGGCAATCTTATTACCGGAATTGATTTTTCGTCCGAGATGCTTAGAATAGCTTCATTAAAAATGCCGGCGGCAAATCTTCTGCAATGGGATTTTTCACTTGGGATTCCTCCTGTACTGAGCAACCAGACTTTTGAATTTATTATTAGTACATACGCTCTTCATCACGTTACGGACGATGTCAAGGTTGAACTTATTTCCTCCTTGCTCAGCTTACTTGAGACAAATGGGACTATTCTTATCGGTGATGTATGTTTCCGTACAAGAGAAGGTCTCCTCTTGTGCAAAGATGCCTGTGGAGATGACTGGGATGACGATGAAATCTACTTCGTGTTTTCCGAACTACAGGAACGATTAGCCCCTATATGCAACCTCGTTTTCCATGAGTTTTCTTTTTGCTCTGGTATTATTGAAATCCGAAAAAGATCAAAGTAAACACTGATCAAATCCCCTGTACGCTGTCGCGTCATATTTCCGCCAGCTCAGGCCTGCGAAAACCTTGACGTAGCGCTGCTACTACTGCGGTTTCCGCAAACCCAATCTGACGAAAATCTAGCGCAACATCGCACAGGCGCTTTATTCATCGTTTACCTAATTTTACCTCCTGACTTTTTATCGCCGGTCTTTCGTAAACAATGCCTTGATGCGCGGACGTGATGAAACGCTTGCCGATGAGAGATTCCAAATCAATTCCATTGCCTCTGTATCATTTGGATCACCGCAGATAACGCGCTGTGCCCGGCAATCCCGCGTGATGGAGACGAAGCGCGATCATCGCAAAAGGAATCGAATGCCAACCCGACAGATCATTCCCGGCGTATGATCCATAATAATGTTCCCGGTATCTGCTCTGCAATAACGTTAACGTTATTACAGAGTATAGTGAATCTGCATATATGCGTCAAGCATTCGGCAGGATTTTATCACCGACAGGAAGAACAGATTCTTGCCGAACCACTTTCTGCCGGCAACCTCGGCGGCAATGCGCCTTGACCATGCTTTCACGCTGGTTCGCTTTCGCGCGTCTGACGATACCCCCGCGGCCGCGCCTGGCGAGATACACGCGGCAACGCCGCAGCCCGCTGTTTTTCGTTTGCATACCGTAACACCCGCCCCTGCGCAAACCCGCGTCTCCAGGCGGAATTACTTCCGATTATACATTCGTCTTCTTACGGCGATACGGCCATCGTCCGTTATAGAACCGTTTCCGCAGCATACTGCACAAGCCCATGCACCGGGCGGGAGGAACCCATTTGAGCGAATTTCTGGTACCGATCAACGAGCGCCGCGCGAAGGACATGCTGCGCGACCTGAGCTTTTTCACCGCGTACTCCAAAAAAGGCGCGGAGCGGGTGAATGAGCTGTTGCGCGCGCACTATCCGCAGCTGTTCGAGCGCATGGAGGAGCGGCCGTTCGCAAACGGCGCGTTCACGCTGGAGATGACGGGCGCAAGCATCACCGACCCGCTGATCTTCGTTTCGCATCTGGACAGCCTGTCGTGCAAAACCAGGCAGGCGGACGGCGGCGCGCTGACCGTGCCGCTGCAGCGGGCGCACCTGATCGCGCTGCTGGAGGCGCTGGACGCGCTTATTTCCGAGGGCTACCGGCCGGGCGGCGACCTGATCCTGGCGCTGTCGATGGACGGGCTTACCGGCGGCACGGGCGCGAAATCGATCGCCGAATACCTGGGCCGCCGCCAGATCTCCCCGTGCTTCGTGCTGGATCACGGCGGCTACGTGACGGACGCCGCCTTCCGCCGCTTTCTGCCGGAGAACGCGCCGCTGGCGCTGATCGGCATCACCGAAAAGGGCCAGCTCGAGGGGCATATCGACGTGGCCGAGGCCCCCTACGACAGCATGGGCAGCGCGCTGAACACGCTTCTTAAAAACGGGGACTGGCTCACCCGCCACGCGCGGCGCGCCTCGCTGTCCAAGGCGAGCGAGCAGATGCTCAAGACCCTTGCGGATCACGCACCCGCGCGCTGGCGGCTGCTGCTCAAGCATCCGCGCTTCTTCTTCCCCATCCTGCGCATGCGCTGGCACCGGCGCGAGATCATGGCACAGTTTTTCTTAAGCGAGCTCACGGTCACGGCCATCCACACCAGGGGGGAGGCCTCGCGGCCGCCATCCTCGGCCTCGCTGAGCTTTTCGCTCAAAACCGTGCCCGGCAAGCGCAAGCTGCCCTGGTGGAAGGACCGGCTGAACCGCAACACCTGCCGGCAGGGCGCGGCGCTGACGGTGACGATCGAAAACGAGCATTCCTCGCGCAGCAAGGTGAACCATCCGGCGTGGGACGCGCTGGAGACCGCGATCGAAATTCTGTTCGACCGCGTGGTGATCGCGCCCTGCCTGTCGCCGCACGTGACGGACGGCCGCTTTTACGCGCCGCTCAAGGGCAACGTGTACCGCTTCTCGCCGTTCCTGCTCACCTCGCAGCAGGCCCTGCGCGGCGAGTGCGCGCCGGATGACAACGCAATGCAGTTAGCCGTACAGTTCTTCCGGCAGATGCTCTCCGTGTAACGGGGACGAGGACGAGGTTTAATGAGGAATGAGGAATGAGGAATGAGGAATGGCGGAAAGATTGCTACGCAATCTTTTCATTACATTTCTGTGAATCCAAGCTTCCTTTTCTAATCAACTTAGAACACACCTGTCACGAAATAGAGAAATACAATCAACCGGTTGCGTAAGCAACCGCACCGCCATTCATCATTCCTAATTCCTAATTCCTCATTGAGCGATCACAGCCCCCAAGGAGGTTTCCAGATTGTTTGGCATCGTCTACTTGCTTTTCTTCCTCGCGGGCGGGGTTGCGATCACGCGGTTCTGGCTGCCGCGGCGGCGGGCGGTGGTGCGGTGGTATTTGGGCGCGGCGATCGGCGTGTTTCTGCTGATGTGGCTGCCCGCGCTGTGGGCGTACGCGGTCCGGTTTTCGCTGCCGGCGCACGGGCTGGCGGCGGGGACGCTGGGGCTGCTCATCGCGGGCGCGTATTTGACGCGCGACAAGGCTGCGGCCGTTCCGTTCGGAGAAAAGGATCAACCGCAGGTCCGGCTGCTGCTCTTCGTCGCGCTGCCGCTGACGCTGCTGGCGGGATTTCTGGAATACACGCATTCCATCATGCCCACGGCCGGCGGGTACTATGTGGGACAAAGCACGTACGGCGATCTGTCGCTGCATCTGGCGGTCGCCACCTCGGCGATCGACGCGGCCTTCCCGCTGGAAAACAGCCTGATGGTCGGGGCGACGATGGCCTATCCCTACCTGTCGGATACGATCGCAACCTCCATGGTCATGCTGGGCATGGGTCTGCCGACGGCGATGGCGTTTACGGGCGCGCTTTTATGCGCGCTGGTATTTTCCGGCTACACGCTGCTGGCCGCCGCGCTGTGCCGCAAAAAGGGCGCGGCGGCGCTGGCGGTGCTGCTGCTGTTCCTAAACGGCGGACTGGGCTTCTTCTACACGCTCTCCGGCACGGTGGAAAACGGCGTGAAAACCACGCTTTGGGACAACCTCCGCACCATCATGACCGGCTACTACAAAACCCCCACCAACCAGCCCGATCCCTATAACCTCCGCTGGGTGAACATCATCTGCGACATGCTCATCCCCCAGCGCGGCTTTCTGGGCGGCTGGAGCATGCTGATGCCCGTGTTCCTGCTGGTGCTTCCTCCGCTCGTCCGCCGCGGGCCCAAGCCGGCAGGCGCGATCGCGCAGACGGCGACGGCGGGTTGGCGCGCCGCGCTTTTCCGAAACCCGCCCCGCGCGTATATTCTGGCCGGGATCATCGCGGGCGGCATGCCGCTTTTGCACACGCACAGCTTTCTGGCGCTGGGGCTTTCCAGCATCGGGTTCTGCGCGTACGCCGTGCTGGAGGCGCCCCGGGGCGGGCGGCTGAAAGCCTTCAAGCCCTTTCTGTGGTACGGGGTCATCGCGGCGGCGCTGGCGGCGCCCCAGCTGTTGAACCTGACGTTCAAGCAGGCAACGGCGTCGGACCACTTCCTGCGCTTCCAGTTCAACTGGTGCAACAACCGCGGAGGCGGCGGGCTGGTGGAGCCGTACTTCTGGTTTTACATCAAGAACGTCGGCGTTCCCTATCTGCTGATCCTCCTGGCGCTGTTCCAGCGCAGGCAGGCGCTTCCCGCGGGCGACGGCCGGAAGCTTGCGCGCGCGCAGCGGCACAACGACGGCATCCGCCAGTACAGGCTGATCGCGCTGGGCGCGTTCCTGATCTTGCTGATCGCGGAGTTCATCATCTTCCAGCCCAACGAGTACGACAACAACAAGCTGATCTACGTGTGGTTCCTGCTGTGCCTGCCGATGGCCGCCGATTACGCCCTGACGCTGTACGGGAAGATCCGGGGCGTGGGCGGGCACAGGCTGATCGCCGTGCTGTTCCTGCTTGCGTGCTTCCTCTCCGCGGGGCTGACGGTGGCGCGCGAGTGCGTGAGCGGGTATCAGGCGTACACCAACGAGGATATCGCGACCGCCGAATTCATCAAGGAAAACACGCCCGGGCACAGCGTGTTTCTCACCGGCACCCAGCACCTGAACCCCGCCGCGTCGCTGGCCGGGCGTACGATTATATGCGGCAGCGACCTGTACCTGTATTACCACGGCTTCACCACCACGGGGCGCAAGGCGGAGCTGGAAGCCTTTTACGAGGATCCCGCCGCCCATCTCGACATCCTGACGAAATACGGCGTGGACTATGTCTACGTCAGCGCGTGGGAGCGCTCCTCCTACATCGTGGATACGGACGCCCTCGACAGCCTCTTCGACCGCATCTACGAAAGCGCACAGGGCGGCACCGTGATCTGGGCCGTGCCGGACGCCGAAACGGCTGAAACACCATGAATCAATTCCTGAAATATTCCCTGGACAAGCAGCGCAAAATCCGCGCCGTGCTGACGCTGGACGGCGCGCTCATCCAGAAAAACGTCACCGTGCTCGCGCTGGACAGCGCCGCGGCCACGCTGAAATTCAGCGGCAAAAAGGAACCGGTCACCGTCGCGCTCGGCGATATATTGAGCTGCGATTACGCCAGAGGGGACCACGGGGACGGGGACGAAGGTTAATGAGGAATTAGGAATGAGGAATTAGGAATTGCGGTGCGGTTGCTTGCGCAACCGATTGATTACATCATCATATCCTATCGTGATACATTGCTGATATGACAGGAAAGCAAGCAATATTAATAGGAAATGAAATCGGAAGATTGCGGAGCAATCTATCCGCAATTCCTCATTCCTCATTCCTCATTCGTTTAAGTTCCTCATTCGTACCGCAACCTGCGGTTGCACATCTTCCCCCTTTGGCGACCGCCGGTTGGTGGCATCCGCCGCCGAAACCCGTATACTGAAAGCGCATCGATGCTTAAAAGGGCCCTCAAAAACAGGAGGGAATACATATGAATTTCGCAACCAATTTACAGGCGCTGCGCAAGACGCACGGCAATCTGTCGCAGGAAATATTGGCCGACCGGATGAACGTGTCGCGCCAGACGGTATCCAAATGGGAATCGGGGGCGGCGTACCCCGAGGTGGACAAGCTGATCGCGCTGGCCGATTTCTTCCACTGCACGCTGGACCAGCTGCTGCGCGAGGACCTGAGCGCGCTGTCCGATGCCTACTCGCCGGTCACCATCGTCACCGTGCAGCGCTTCCGCATGGCGCAGTACATGGTGATCTCGGGCGAGCCGGAGGAGGACTCGATCGCGCACATGGAGCGCTGGGCCGCAAAGAACGGGCTCCATAAGCCCGCGATGATCGGCTGCGACGCGCCGATGCTCTCGCTGGAGCAGAAGACCGTGTACGGCCTGCGCGGGTATATGTGCGCGGTGCTCCTGCCCGACAGCTTTACCGCAAAGTGCAAGGGCGTGCGCGAGGCATGGCAGGAGACGGGCAAGTACGCGCGCATCACCATCCGCAATCCGTTCACCGCGCCGTTCGAGCTCATCCCCAACGCCTACAAGGCCATCCAGAAATATATCGAAAAGAACAGCATCGGTCACGCGTGCGCCGGGGACCAGCTGTGCTGCTTCGAGCACGAATACAACAAGGACAACGCACAGTTCATGGACGTATACATCGCCGTGGATATGCTGACCGAGGGCGGGACGCCGGTATCGCTCATGTGAGCGATACCGGAATGTGGAATGAGGAATGAGGAATGAGGAATGAGGAATGAGGAATTGCGGTGCGGTTGCTTCCGCAACCGATTGATTCCTCTATGCCGTGCAGCAATATTGTATAACAGGCTTCGTGATACAGCGTCACAGATAACGGATATGGAATCGGAAGATTGCGGAGCAATCTCTCCAGAATTTCTCATTCCTAATTCCTCATTCGCTTAACTATCCTCATTCCTCATTCGTTCAAGTTCCTCATTCCTAATTTCCGTGAGTCGGTGGTATAATCAAAGGCGGGAGGCTTCCTCCCGCCTTTGACGCACACACCAATCACCGAAAGGAACATGCACTGTATGCAAAAGCTGAAGGCCCTGTACACGGAGAAACACAAGGAAATCTGGGAGCTGGTGCGCTACGTGGTCGCGGGCGCGCTCACCACGCTGGTCAGCCTGATCGTCTCCTACGGCTGCTACTTCCTGATGGCGGTGGAGGGCGCCGCCGAGATGCCCGCGGGCGGCTTCAAGGAGCTTGCCCTGTGGACCATCGGCGTCATCAACGGCGCCACCGCCCTGCAGGTCACGATCAGCAACGTGATCTCCTGGATCGTCGCGGTGATCTTCGCATTCTGGATCAACCGGTGGATGGTGTTCCGCGTGAAGTACACGAACCAAAAGGACCGCTTCACGGCGTTTTTCCAGTTCGTGTCGGCGCGCGTGGCCACGCTGCTGCTGTTTGAAATGGGGCTGGCGGCACTCCTCAACGTGCTGGGCATCCCCAATCTCCTCGGCCGGCTGCTGGTGCTGATCCTCGTGATGGTTTTCAACTATATCGCCAGTAAGTTCTGGGTTTTTAAGGAGAAAGACAAAGACAAGCAGAAGGATAATGAGGAATGAGGAATTTAAGGTAAATGAGGAATGAGGAATTCAGGAGAGATTGCTCCGCAATCTTCCGATTCCATATTTGAATTATATTTGGATTATGACTGAGCTTTTGATGAAGTATATTGCTACGGAAACAGTAAATGCAATCAATCGGTTGCGCAAGCAACCGCACTATAATTCCTCATTCCTAATTCCTCATTCCTAATTCGTATGAGTTCCCCATCATTATTATTCCCGCTTCTCCGCTTCTTTCCCCGATCACAAAGATTTTACATTCGCCTTTCCAAGGCGGCGGAAATGCGTTATACTGGTGTTGCGAAGCTGTTATCACCGATTGCAAAGGAGCGTCATCATGGTAAAGCTTTCAGGCAACATGGCAAGCGACGAGATAATTTCCGCCCCCTTCGCGCCCCTCGGGCTCATCATCATGCCGGGCTGCGAAGAGCTGGGGGCAAAAGTCAACAACTGGCTGATGAACTGGCGTGAAAGCCGGGAAGCGATCGAAGAAAACCATACCCCGCTGTTTGGCATTCTGGGCGCTGACCGTGAAGACTTCCTGATCAATATCGAGTGCCCGCGCTTTTCCACAGGCGAAGGCAAGGGCATGATCAAATCCACCGTCCGCGGATACGATATCTACATCATTTCCGATATGGGCGCATACAACGTAACCTTCGATATGTACGGCAGGGCCGTTCCCATGTCGCCCGACGACCATTTTCAGGACCTCAAGCGCATCATCACCGCCATCGGCGGCCGCGCACGGCGCGTGAACATCATCATGCCGATGCTCTACGAGGGCCGCCAGCACCGCCGCACCAGCCGCGAAAGCCTGGACTGCGCCATGGCGCTGCAGGAGCTGGAAAACCTCGGCGTGTCCAACATCATCACCTTCGACGCGCACGATCCGCGCGTGCAGAACGCCGTGCCGCTGGTCGGGTTCGACAGCGTAAAACCCACCTATCAAATTTTGAAGGCCCTGATGCGCGAGCAGAAGGACCTGTGGCTGGACAAGCGGCATATGATGATTGTCTCCCCGGACGAGGGCGCGATCGACCGCAACATCTTCTATTCCTCGGTGCTCGGGCTCGATATGGGCATGTTTTACAAGCGCCGGGACTATACCCACATCGTGAACGGACGCAACCCGATTGTCGCCCACGAGTATCTGGGCGACACCGTGGACGGCAAGGATATCTTCGTGTCCGACGATATTCTGGCCTCCGGCGAAAGCATTCTGGACCTGGCCAAGGAGCTGAAAAAGCGCAACGCCGCCCGCATCTACGCCGCCGTCACCTTCCCGCTGTTCACCGGCGGGCTGGACGAGTACAACAAAGCGTACGAGGACGGGATCATCACCCGCGTGATTTCCACCAATCTCACCTACTGCACGCCGGAGCTCAAGGCTGCGCCCTGGTTCCTGCAGGCGGATATGTCGAAATACATCTCCTACATCATCGCCACGCTCAACCACGACCGCAGCTTAAGCCCGCTCCTCAACCCCTACGACCGCATCCACCGGCTGGTGGAGCGCTACCAGGCCGAGCAGGCCGAGCAGGGCATCCGGCTGGTGTAATACTCCTTCCAACCCTTATCGCTATTGGCTTCCGTCGTCTTTTGCCCGTACTCTTTGCCGTGGAAACTTGATGTAGCTCCGGCTACACCTGCGTTTCCTCTCCTCGACTGCGAACAAAATACTCGTAATCCACATAGCATGAAAGATTGGAATGAGTATAACCCCGAAAATCAAACGACCGTGGCGATTTGTTACATTCCCGACCGCCGTTTGGGCCTGTGTTGTTACAATCACGACCTCTGAACCGTTATATAATCAAACTAACGGATGAAGGAGGTTTTTTCCTTTGAAACGATCGGCGCTATCAAGCCCCGGAACCAATCGCGGTCCGCAGTCTGCAGGAACTCCGCTTGCTGCGGCTGCCCCGCTGCCGCGCCTCCCGATCCGTACGTACCCCTTCGCAGCCAAATAACCCTTGAACAGAAAACCGCTTTTTCGCGGTTTTCTTTGTTACACACGTCAGGAGGATATCATGAAACGACCGTTGATTTTTCTCACGGCCTGTCTGCTTTTGCTCCCCGCGCTGGCCGCCGCGCAGGACGCGGACTTTTACTGGGACCTGCAGGTATTGAGCTGGGAAACGGCACAGTCGCTGGAGGCGACCGAGGCCATCACCAGCTACGAGGGCAGCGTGAGCACCGCCGTGCATGAAGACGCGCCCGCCGAGGGCTGCGTGTATCTGCTGGTGAAGCTCTCCCTGCAAAAGACCGAGGCCGGCGGCGAGGGCTTTCAGTGGGAGAAGCTCTGCGCCCGGGACGCGGAGGGCAACCGCTACACCCGTATGGAAAACGATACCTTTATCGAGACCTACGGCTTTAAGCGCCTGCCCGCCACGGAGCTGCGCATCGGGGACCAGCAGGGGTTCGTCGCCTTTGAGGTCCCCGCCGAGGCCGCGGAGGACGAATTCACTTTTCAGTACGCCCTGACGGAGGAAACCACAATCGCTATTGAGACGGGGACGGAGACGAAGGACGAATGAGGAATGGGCATCGAAGGTGAGCATGTGCCCGGTGGGCACTTCAGCGAAGCTGAAAGAAAGCCGGAGATGGGAGGTTTTAAGGAGTATCACGACCGGGAGGGAGGCGACTATAAAACCGAGTGGGCATATTGTGTTGCGGTTGCTTTCGCAGCCGGATGATATTATCTCTTAATAAGGAGAAGCCATGAATCAATCTACCCCGATCCCATTAACCGGTCCCTGCGTTTGCGGGCGGAAACGTGCCGATGCGTAAGAAGACGAAAATCATTCTCCTGATTTTAGCCATCCTCTTGCTCGGAGCGCTGGCCGTGGCTGCCGTCATGCTGCTTGTGCCCGAATCCGAGGCGGTGGAATCCGCGGGGGAGTCGGCGGAAGCGCCCTATCCGCAGACGGCGGCGCTGCTGGAGCAGGTGGAACAGCAGGAATCGGTGGACGCCATGCTGCTGGAGGAGCTCCAAAGCGGCTACTACACGCCCAACGATCCGCTGGTCGTGGTCAATCCCTACGGCATCTCCCCGCTGACCGCGCTGATCCTGTTTCAGACCGAGGACCCGTGCCGGATCAGCATCCATATTCCGGGCAAGGACGCGCAGACGGCGCTGGACTATACCTTCGACGGCTATACGACCGACCATATCATTCCGGTGTACGGGCTGTACGCCGACACCGAAAACGAGGTGGAGGTCACCTTCACGCCGATTGACAGCAACGTTTATTCCCTCACCGTGCCGGTGCAGACCGATAAGCTGAGCAGCCGCTACGATTTTCTGCACATCGTCACCTCCATGGAGCAGCCGGAGCAGTACGAGCCGGGCTTTACCATCTCCTATGAATCGGTGCTGTTTTTAAACGGCATCGCCGCCTTTGACGCAAACGGCGATCCGCGCTGGCACCTGTCCATCCCCGAGGCCAGCTTCTACGTGCAGAACTATGATTATTACGACCATTATCTCATCGCCGTGGACTACGGCGACGAGCAGCTCTACCTGCTGGAGACCGACCCGCTGGGGCGCATCTACCAGATCACCCAGATGTACGATTCCATCTGCCATCACGACCTTGTGCTCTACGGCGATCACACGGTGCTGATCCCCTACTGCTCCGTCAACCAGCCGACCATCGAGGACCTGATCGTGGAGATGGACCTGAACACGGGCACGGTGACGCACATCATGGACCTGCGGGATGTGCTGCAGTCCTCCCGGGGCATCTCCAACGCGTCCAACGACGTGTTCCACCTAAACGCCATCGTGCCCATCGAGGGGAGCACGGACATCCTGCTTTCGCTGCGCGCGCAGAGCAACATCCTCCGGATGTCCTGGCCGGACGGCGAGATCAAATGGATCGCGGGGGACGACACGAACATCACCCCGATGTATGAGAAATACTATCTTAAGGAAACCGGCGACGATACCGAGACCTTCTACCGGCAGCACGCGCCCACGATCCTCTCCTCATCGGACGTCGCCAACGGGATTTTCAATATCCTGCTGTTCGACAACGGCTGGACGCGCAACCTGCACGACGAGAGCGTAACCGAGGACACCCTCTACAGCCGGATGGTGGAATACCGCATCGACGAAAACGCCGGCACCATCGAGCAGATCCGCCAGTACGGCAAGGAATACGGCCGCGGCCTGTACTCCTACGTGCAGGGCGACGCCAACGAGCTTGCAAACGGCAACTGGCTGGGCGCGTTCGACGTATCGGTCGGCACGGATACCGTGCCCTTCGCCCCGGCCTATGTGGAGATAAACGCAAACAACGAGCTGGTCTGGATGATGCAGATCACGTCGTTTTCCAACATCGACGGCGATACCCACTTCGAGGAATACCGCGCGGAGCGCAGCATCCTCTACTCCGATGCCTCGGGCGATTTGCAGATCGGAGCCACACCCGTAATTTTTATCAGCGATACGATCAGGGAGGCGCTGGATTTGAATGAGGAACGAGGAATGGGCATCGAAGGTTATCGTGTGCCCAGTGGGCACTTCAGCGAAGCTGAAAGAGAACCGGAGATGGGAGGTTTTAAGGAGTATCACGACCGGAAGGGAGTGAGGCGACTATAAAACCGAGTGGGCAATTGTGGTACGGTTGCTTACGCAACCGGATGATTACATAACCTTGTTGCTGTAACAGTACGTACTGATAAACCTCTACTCAGCGAAAATGGAAAACAAATGAAATAAGAAAGATTGCCGTTTGGCAATCTTTCCGCAATTCCTCATTCCTAATTCCTCATTCACCCCCGCGCCGTCACCCGTTTGAGCTTCGGATATACGCCGCCTGTTCCTCCGTGAGGGTATCGATGGACAGGCCGAGGGTTTGGAGCTTGAGGGCGGCGACGGTCTGATCGATCGCGTCCGGCACGGCGTGGACGGTATTTGCGAGCTTGCCTTGGTTCTGCACGAGGTATTCCATCGACAGGGATTGCAGCGCGAAGCTGATATCCATGATCTCGGCGGGGTGGCCGTCGCCCGCGGCGAGGTTTACCAGCTTGCCGTCGGCGAGCAGATAGACGGTTTTCGTGCTGCCGTCCGGCAGATCGAAGGTCAGGGCTTCGATGTTATTGCGCACGTCCTCGATACGCGTGGCTTCCTTTTTCAGCTTCGCCACGGCGACCTCCACGTTGAAGTGCCCCGCGTTGCAAAGCACCGCGCCCTCCTTGATGTCCGCGATGTGGGCGGGGGTGACGATATCCTTGCAGCCCGTAACGGTGACGAAAAGATCGCCGATTTTGACCGCCTCGGCCATGGGCATCACCTGAAACCCGTCCATCACGGCCTCCACGGCGCGTACGGGATCCACCTCGGTGATGACCACCTTCGCGCCCAGCCCCTTGGCGCGCATGCTCACGCCCTTGCCGCACCAGCCGTAGCCGGCCACCACCACGGTCTTGCCCGCGACCACCAGGTTGGTGGTGCGGTCGATGCCGTCCCAAACGGACTGGCCGGTGCCGTAGCGGTTATCAAAAAAGCACTTCATCTTCGCGTCGTTCACGCTCATCATGGGGAAGCGCAGGGAGCCGTCCCGGGCGCGGGCGCGCAGGCGCATCACGCCGGTGGTGGTCTCCTCGCCGCCGCCGATTAAATGCTCCGCCAGATCGGGCCGCTCGTCGGATACGATCTGCGTCAGGTCGCCGCCGTCGTCCAAAATCAGGTGCGGCTTGCAGGAGAGCGTTTGCGTCAGGTGCTCGTGATATTCCGCGTCCGTCGCCCCGTGCCACGCGCACACCGTCACTCCAAGCGATGAAAGCGCCGCGGCCACGTCGTCCTGCGTGGACAAAGTATTGCAGCCCGTGGCGTACACCTCCGCCCCGCCCGCCTTGAACAGCAGCGCCAGCCGCGCGGTTTTCGCCTCCAGATGGATGGACATCGCGATTTTCAGATTTTCGAAGGGCCGCTCCTTTCGGAAGCGTTCCTCCAGAACCGCCAGAATGGGCATGTGGCCCTTCGCCCACTCGATTTTTAAAAGCCCCTGCGGCGCGAGGGCCGCGTCTCTGATGATGGATTGCATGCTTTCCTCCAAAATAATTCGCTGTCGTACCGGGATTGAAGTATGGTATGATTGTACCGGTAAATCGACAGCGTTGCAAGCGGCGCGGAAACGGGAGGATTTTCAGAATGAACGTTGTAAAAAACGCGGATATCGCATGGACGGACTTGGGCGGCGGCGTGCGCCGCAAGGTACTGGCGCACACAAAGGACGGTATGGTGGTGGAGGTCAATTTTGAAACCGGCGGCGTGGGCGCGGCGCACAGCCATCCGCATGTGCAGTGCACGTACGTCCAGTCCGGCGAGTTTGTGTTCTCCGGCGGCGGCAGGGATTACCCGGTCAAGGCGGGCGATACCCTCGCCTTCGAGCGGAACGAAACCCACGGCTGCGTGTGCAAGGCCGCGGGCACGGTGATCGATATTTTCAGCCCCATGCGGGAGGACTTCCTGTAATCGCGGTTCGGATATTTAAAATGAACACTGCATTTCCCAACCTCTGATAAAGCGGCGCAGCCGCCTTTTCAGCTGAGCCGCCGGCGCATATCGGCGGCTTTTTGTATGCAGCCTGCATACCACAACCATCGGCGGATGGTTTATAATGGTAAAAATAAAACGGGCCGCGAATGGCGCGGCGCGTGATGGGGCTATCAGCATACGGGAGGAATTGAATTATGAAGAAAACCTTAGGTTTTGTTGTATTGCTTGCGTTATTGGCGGCGGTATGCTTGCCGGCGGTGTGGGCCGCGGCGGATACGGTGGTGCAGTTTGCCGATCCCGTGCTGGAGCAGCGGATCCGGAATTGGTTTGACCGGCCGACCGGTGATTTTTATACCGGCGATTTCATGATGGAAACATATCTGGGTCTCGCGGGCGGGGACGGCGGCGAGCAGATCACCGATTTAAGCGGACTGGAATACTTCACAAACCTCGAGGTGCTGGAGCTGTATAACAACGCCGTAACCGATCTGACGCCGCTGACGGGGCTCCAGCATCTGCGGGAGGTCGACCTCGGCGGCAATCAGGTGTCGGATCTTTCGCCGCTGGCGGGCAAGGATCTGACCCTGCTGGCGCTGTGGGAGAACAACGTGTCGGATATCTCGGCGCTCGCCGACATGTTCAATCTCGAAATCCTCGACCTGTGCAACAACCACATTACCGATATCTCCGCGCTGGAAGGCAAGAGCAAGCTGACATACCTTGCCCTCGGCGGCAACCCGATTGCGGATTATTCGCCCGTGGCGGACTATTACGACGGCATCGCCGAAAAGGACTTTGACCTCAACGCGACGCCCCCGGTGATCGACGAGGCGACCGCGGACGAGGTGATCACCTTTACCGATCCCGTGCTGGAGGCGCGGGTGCGGCAGGAGATCGGCGTGCCCGACGGGGACATCACGCGGGGAACGGCCCAGAGCATCACGGGGCTGGAGCTGGCCACGCCCGACGGCGAGGCGGCGGAGGACGGCATCCGCAGCGTGGAGGACCTTGTGTGGTTTTCCAATCTGGACTATCTGAACCTGAGCAACAACTGCATCGACGACGTGTGGCCGCTGCAAAGCCTGACGCGTTTGCAGATGCTGTTCATCGCCGGCAACCCCGCCTGGGATTACTCGGCGCTGGGCAGTCTGACGGCGCTGACCGACCTGTGGTTCGACGCGCAGCTCAAGGACATCTCCTTCGTAACCAACCTGTGTAATCTCGTGAACCTGACCGCGACGGGCGCGCTCGCCCTGCCGGACGATCTTCCCGCACTGACGAATTTGCGCAGCCTCTGCGTGCCGGGCGGCGGGGTGGAGGATATCTCGGTGCTGGAGCAGATGCCGTATCTGACGGTGGTCGATCTTTCGTGGAACAACGTTTCGGATATCTCGGCGCTGGAGGGCATGCAGCTGACCGAGCTGTATCTGGACGGCAATCCGATCCAGAGCTACGAGCCGGTGCGGGATATCGCGCCCAACCTGATCGGAACGAACGTCGATTTCGATCTGATTTTTACCGAGCTGGACGAGCCGGAGGACCCCGGTCAGGTGATCGCGTTTCAGGACGCGGTGTTTGAACAGGCCGTACGCGACGCGCTGGGCAAGCCGGACGGCGATATCACGGCGGGCGACGCGGCGGCGCTGACCGGGTTTTACCACAACAACGAGTGGTTCACGGACGACAGCGAGAAGATTTGCGATATCACGGGCATCCGGTATTTTATCAACCTGCGCGAGCTCGGGCTGAATTTCAACAGCGTTTCGGATATCGGCGAGCTGGAAGGGCTGACGAAGCTGACGAACCTGAGCATCGGCTGCAATAACATTGCCGATATCGGCGCGCTGGCGGGCATGACGGAGCTTGAGGGGCTGGATATCTTCGGCATCGGGGCGACGGATATCAGCGTGCTGGCAGGCATGGAAAACCTTCGCTTCTTAAACGCCGACGGCGTCCAAATGCAGGATCTGTCCGCGCTGGCCGGGCTGACGCAGCTGGAGGAGATCAGCCTGTCCGACTGCGGCCTGACGGATATTGCGCCCCTTGCGGGGCTGACCGGGCTGACGTCGCTTAACATCACGGAAAACAGCATCGCCGATATCAGTGCGCTGGCCGGGAAGGAAAATCTGCAAAAGCTGCTTTTGGACGGCAACCCGATCGCGGATTATTCGCCGATCGCGGCGGTATACCCCAGCCTGTCGGAAACGGATTTCGAATACTGGGAGGGCCGCAGCGACGCGCTGACGATGCCGGACGATCCCGGGCAGACCGTCACGTTCCCCGATCCCGTGCTGGAAAGGTACGTGCGCAAGGCGCTTGATAAGCCGGAGGGCGAGCTGACGGCGGGCGAGCTGGCGACGATCACCAGGCTGGAGTGCGACCTGGATTGGCAGGAGTTTATCCCGGACGACATCCGCATCCACGACCTGACGGGCATGGAAGCCCTGCTGAACCTGCGCACGCTCACGCTCAGCTTCCATGCCGCCAGCGATTTAAGCCCGCTGCGGGGGCTCGGGAAGCTTGTGACTTTGAACATCGGCGGCAACGGCGTCTCCGATATCACCGCCCTGGAAAACCTGACGGCGCTTGAGGAGCTGCGGATCTTCGGCAACGGGATCACCGATATCTCTCCCCTTGCGGGGCTTACCCATCTGCGAACGCTGCAGCTTGACGACAACGCGGTGTCCGACCTGACACCGCTTGCGGGGCTGACGGAGCTGAGCAGTCTGTCGCTCGGCAACAACAGGGTTTCCGATCTGCGGCCGCTGTCCGCGATGCAGAACCTGCAGACGCTGTACCTTTCGGGCAACCCGATCACGGATTATTCCCCGATTGCGGAAATTGTTTCCCATCTGACGGAAATGGATTTCAGCCAATTTACACAGGGAGTATCCCTGCCCGACAACGCCTACGATACAATCACCTTCCCCGATCCCGTGCTGGAGGCGGCCATCCGTGAAATCCTGCAGATCCCGGAGAACGAGGATATCATTGTCAAGCGGGTGTTCCAGCAGGAGGCGCTGTATCTGGGCGTCGATTTCGACGCGCCGGACGGGGAAAAAATCCACGATCTGACGGGTCTGGAGTATTTCTCCAACCTGCAGGAGCTGGACCTGATCAATCAGGCGGTGTCCGACCTGACGCCGCTGGCGGGCCTGAAAAAGCTGAGTATGCTGGATGTTTCCAGCACCCACGTGGAGGACATTTCTCCGCTCCGGGATTCGCATAACCTGCATTCCCTGGCCTTCAACGGCGACGGCGTTACGGACCTCACGCCGCTTGCGGAGCTTACGGACCTGCAAATGCTGAAGGCGGCGTACAACCTGATTACGGACCTCACGCCGCTCAGCGGGCTTTACAACCTGACGGAGCTGGAGCTGGCCGGCAACCCGATCGAGGATTGGTCGCCGATCGCGGAGCTCTATCCGCGTCTGGAAAACAGGGATTTTGAGATGGAAGGCGCGCAGGCGCCCGGCCCGGATATCGATTCCCAGTCGGTGATCGTGTTCAGCGATCCCGTGTTTGCCAGCCTTGTGCGCGCGGCCATCGGCAAGGGCGAGGACGAGGACATCATGGCGTGGGAGGCCGGGTATATCGACAGCCTGTACCTCGGCCTGGAATGGCAGGAGGAGATCCCCGAGGAAACGCGCATTCGCGATATTTCGGGGATCGAGTATTTCACCAATCTCAAAAACCTGTCGCTCAATTTCCACGCGGTGACCGATCTCACGCCGCTGCTGAATTGCACGCAGCTCGAATTTCTGGACCTCGGCGGCAACGGCATCAGCGATATCAGCCTGCTGCAAAACTTCCCCAACCTCTACCGCCTCACGCTGTTTGGCAACGGCCTCGGGGATATCTCCGCGCTGGCGGGGCTGAAGGGGCTTACGTATCTGGACCTGTCCGACAACAGCATCAGCGATATTTCCGCGCTGGCGGGACTGGAAAATTTACGGGAGCTGTATCTATCCAACAATCCGATCGCCGATTATACGCCCGTCGCCGGTATTTTCGACAGCCTGACGGATAAGGACTTCGACCTGAGCCAGGGCTTCTTCCAGCCGGAGGACCCGGATGCGGTGGTTACGTTCAACGATCCCGTGCTGGAAAGCCGCGTGCGCGAGCTGCTGGGCAAGCCCGAGGGCGACATCACGGCCGCCGACGCCGCGCAGGTGACCGAGCTGCGCATCGATCTGGACTGGCAGGAGCACATCCCCGACGACATCCGCATCCACGACCTGACGGGGATCGAGTACTTCATCAACCTGCAGGTGCTGTCGCTCAACTTCCACGCCGTGACCGATATCGGCATGCTGCCCTCGCTGCACAGGCTGACCGACCTGAGCCTCGGCGGCAACGGCTACGCCGATCTCGGCGTTCTTGCGCAGATGCCCGGTCTGGTGCGGCTGGTGCTGTTCGACGACGGCATCACGGACGTATCGCCGCTTGCGGAGCTCTGTCAGCTGACGGTTTTGTATCTCGAATACAACCGGATCATGGACGTTTCCCCGCTTGCGGGGCTGACGCAGCTGCAGGAGCTGACGCTGAACAACAACCCGGTTGAGGATTATGCGCCGCTGGCCGGGCTTTACCCCGGTCTGACCGAAAAGGACTTTACCCTGCCGTAGTCCGAAACGCACCAAACTGCACTTTCTCTCCTCCGGCGCATGGTGTATAATGGAAAAAATCGTGCCCTCGCGCCGGAAGGATGAAAGAAAATATGGCGGCTTCTCGCTCAGACGGGGATCACTCCACGCGCGAAATCGAACGCAGGCTGTACGCCGCTTCGGATTTTTCGCTGTTTCTGGAAGAAAACGCGGAGGGGATGCGAACGCCGCAGGTTTGCTATCTGCTGGCGGAGCTGTGCCGCAAGCGCGGGCTGAAGCCCGTGGAGGTCATCCGCCGCGCCGGCCTGGACCGGACCTACGGCCACCAGCTGTTCAACGGCACGCGCAAGCCCTCCCGCGACAAGCTGATCCAGCTTGCGTTCGGGCTGGGGCTTTCCGTGGAGGAAACGCAGGCGTTAATGAAAACCGCGCAAAAAAGCACACTGTATCCCAAAATCATGCGCGACGCCGTCATCATGCGCTGCCTGCACGACGGCAAACCCATCGACGACGCCCAGGCAATCCTGATCGAGCTGGGCCTGACCCCGATCGGCGGAGGAGACCGGAATGAATCACGATCTTGAAAGCGACCTGCAGGCCGCGTGCGAATACGGCCGTTATCCGCAGGAATTCCTGGCGGATTACGAGCCCTTCGAATGCCTGGCGAACAACGCGTGCGGGGAAACCCTGCTGGTGAAAAACAAGCGCACGGGGATGTTCTGCGTCGCCAAGTGCTACAAAAACGGGAACGCCGCCAGCCATGCGAACGAGGCGGAAATCCTCAAGCGGCTCCGGCACACGGGCCTGCCGCGCTTTGTGGACGAATACAAGGGCGACGAAACGACGTGCGTGATCCGCGAGTATGTGGAGGGCACGCCGCTGCACCAGCTGTCCGCAAAGCCGGGCGCGCGGCAGGCGGTCCATATCGCGCTGGCGCTGTGCGACCTGCTTGAGTACCTGCACGGGCAAACGCCGCCGATCATCCACCGCGATATCAAGCCGCAGAACCTGATCATGGGCACGGACGGGCAGCTGTGGCTGATCGATTTCGGCATCTCGCGCTTATACCGGGAGGAAAGCGAAAAGGACACCGCCTGCTGGGGCACGCAGGATTTTGCCGCGCCCGAGCAATACGGCTTTCAGCAGACCGACGTGCGCTCGGATCTCTATTCGTCCGGCATTCTGCTGGGCTGGCTGCTCACCGGGGAGGTGAAGCGGGAGGCCCAGCTTTCGAAGATCACGGATCACAGGCTCTACAGGATCGTGAAGAAATGCACGTCGTTCGCGCCCGGGGAGCGGTATACGTCCGCGGCCAGGCTGCGCGCCGATCTGTCCGCGACGGACGGACACAGACGGCGGCGGATCCTCGCGCGGGCGGGCGCGGCGGCGCTGTGCGCGCTGTGCCTGTGCGGGGGCTTTGCGCTGGGGCGGTTTACGGACGTGTTCAAGCCCGCGGTCGCGGGCGTCGCGTTTGCCGAGCCGCTGATCGAGCAGGCGGCGCGGCTGACGCTGGGGATTGCGGACGGCGATCCCGTGACCGAACAGGATCTGCTGAGCATCACCGAGCTGTACGTCTACGGCGATCAGCCCGCCGGAAGCAACGAAGACTATCAGGCGATCATGCGGCAGGCGGACGGCGGCGGCACGGCGGCCAACGGGGGCATCGCCTCATTAACCGACCTTGCGATGATGCCGAACCTCAGCATCGTGGACCTGCCGCTGCAGAATATAGCGGATCTCTCCCCGCTGGCCGGTCTGGCCGCGCTGCGGGATCTGGACATCAAGCACAATCCGGTATCGGATCTGACCCCCCTGTCGGGGCTTTCGCAGCTGACCGGCGTCGGCCTGTACGGCACCCGCGCGGCCGATCTTTCCCCGCTTGCGGCCTGCCCGCTGCTAAGCAGCCTGGACGTAGGGGGCACGTTTGTAACGTCCGCCGCCGCCCTGCGCGGGAACGGGAGCATCCGTTGGCTGAAGCTGTCCAAAGCGCCGCTGCAAACGCTTGCCGGAATCGAAGCCCTGACAAGCCTCCGGGAAATCGAGCTGTCGGAGGTGGCAGACGGCGACCTGACGCCGCTGCTGCTGCTGCCCAGTCTGGAAAAGGTGACACTCGGCGAGGCGCTCAGAAGCGCCGCGGAGGAGACGCTTTCCGGGGCGGGGTTTGCGATTGTGTACGAATAGAATGCAGATACAATGATCCTATCAAAAAGGCGAGTGAGCAGCTCGCCTTTTTCAGTGCGTTTTTCGTGCCCGGCCTGCGCCGGCTTTTCTTTGATCCGGGCGGCAACCGCCCGCCGAACGGAGGCATACCGCGCATCCAACGCGTCGTATTCCGCGGCAAACGCGGGATTTTATTTCAGCCTTTCCAGATGTTTGTGCAAATCGCTCATATCATACCCTCTGCGGCGGCCGTTTATTCCCGGCTCTTGCACACGTCCACCCATGCCTTGTACCCCGACACCCGTTCCAGATCCGGGATGGTCAGCTCGATGGCGGAGTTGGCGCTGCCGCAGGCGGGGAAGACGGTTTGGAAGCGCTTGAGGGATACGTCCAGATATACGGTCACACCCTCGTTGACCCCGAACGGGCACACGCCGCCCACGGCGTGGCCGGTAAGGCGCTCCGCCTCCTCGGCGGAAAGCATTTTGGCCTTCGCTGCGAACGCGGCTTTATACCTGGGATTGTCGATCTTTACGTCCCCGGCGGTCACGATCAGGATGGGAGCGCCGTGAACCATAAAGGACAGCGTCTTGGCGATGCGCCCGGGCTCGCAGCCCACCGCCTGCGCGGCCAGCTCCACCGTGGCGCTGGAAACCGGAAATTCCAGAATACGGTCCTGCATGTTCCATTGCTCAAAGTAGGTTCGTACGCGGTCGATCGCCATGGTCTATCTCCTTTTTTCAGGGAAACGACGATCAAATCCCGCGCACGCTGCCACGCTGTATTTTCACCATCTTGCGCCTGTGGCATCTTCGATATAGCGCTGCTACTGCTTCAGATGCCACAAACGCAGCCTGATAATAATCCAGCGCGGTAGCGCACGAAGTCTTTCATCATCGTTTCCCTGCGCGTTTTCTGCCAGAAATAACGGCTTGTTTATCATACCACGATTTTACAATGAACGGTATATGAAAACCCGTCGGTATCGCTACCGGCGGGTTCTGTCGATCTGCAGTATGTGATAAATCAGAATTCCTGATTACGATGCTTGGCAAAGCACTCGCTGCAATAGATCGGGCGGTCGCTCTTGGGAATGAAGGGAACGGTGGTGGGTTTTCCGCATTCCGCGCATACGGTTTCGTACTGTTCGCGGGGGGCACTGGCGCGGTTGGCCTTGCGGGCCATGCGGCAGTCTTTGCAGCGGCTGGGTTCGTTTTGGAATCCTTTTTCGGCGTAGAATTCCTGCTCACCCGCGGTGAACACGAATTCCTGACCACAGTCGCGGCAGGTGAGCGTTTTGTCCTCGTACATGATTTGGGCTTCCTCCGTATTTTTAGGATATCGTACCGGCTGACCTGGTCTTTGCCCCCACACTCGCCGACAGGAAGGTTTGCTCATCGCAAGAGCGCCCTACGCCCCTTCTCTCAACTTTTCTGTTGGTCGGACTTACTCCTAGAACGCGCCATGCTCGCTGAGACATCGCTCAACTTACGTGGACCGTTTTGCCCGCGTCTGGCTTCGGTTTACAACCACAGACCCGAATACGATTGACAATATTATAACGTTCCATGTGAAGGAACGCAAGAGAATTTTTACAATTTGGGCTAAATTTGCACAGAAGTATACAGGAATTGGCCGATTCCCGCCCAAAACAGGCTATTTTTAGTACAATATGGACGTGAAGAAGCGGGGGTTGACAGATGATGCAAAGCGTACTATACTAATTTTGCAAAGCGTACTATACACCACAAAAGGAGATGAGCGCTTGAAAACCAGAATCGCGGCCCTGCGCAAGCAGCGCCGCCTATCGCAGGAGGAGCTGGCGGCGGCCGTGGGCGTAACGCGGCAGACCATCACGTCGCTGGAATGCGAGCGTTATACCGCGTCGCTTACGCTGGCATACAAAATAGCCCGGTATTTCGGGCTGACGATCGAGGACATCTTTGATTTTTCGGAAGTGGAGGAATTCTGATATGGAACGATATAGGGCAACCCTGAAAAAACGCCTGTACGGCATCGGCCTGTACGCCGCCGCGCTCACCGTGCTGGTGTGCCTGGGCCTGCTGCGGCCCGCTGGGGGAGACAGCGAGGAGGTACGGGCGTTTATGTCCGGGTTCAACGCGGGGCTCCTCGCGGTGGCGGTGGTGATGCTGGCGCTGGGCATCCGCAGGTACTATGCGGCGCTGCGGGACGAGCGGAAGCTGCGGGCCCTGTACATCGAGGAGCACGATGAGCGCCTGCTGGCGATCCGCACCCGCATCGGCGGCACGGGCATGCAGATCATCCTGTTCGGCCTGCTGCTGGCAACCATCGCCGCCGGGTTCGTCAGCCAGACCGTGTTCTTCACGCTGCTGGGCGCGCTTCTGTTCAGCGCCGCCGTGAAGGCCGTGCTGAAGATTTATTACACGAAAAAGCTCGGCTGAGGAAACGGGGCGGCGAGCCGCTACTCGAACGCGATCTGCAGCGAATCGCAGATCGGCGTATACCCGATTTTCTGATAGATGCTGTTGGAGATCGGATTGGCCAGATCGGTGTACAGCGCGCATTTCCGATACCCGGCTTCCAGAATCCGGCGGCTGACGCCGGCCACGCAGGCCGAGGCATAGCCCCTGCCGCGAAAATACGGCGGCGTATACACAAAGCCGATACAGCCCACCGTCTGCATCTCGCGGTTGAGCTTTGCCATGGACACGGGCGTACCGGCGTCCTCCAGGATATAGAGCTTCCGCGTACCGGCGTGGTAGCGGGCGTCCGCGGCGATGGCGGCAATATTGCAATCCCTGCCGAAGCAATCGCTTTGGAAACCGGCGAACCAATACGGCAGGAACGCCATATCGCTCTCCCGCGCCAGGCGCAGGCTGCCGGCGGACGGGATCGCGGGGTTGACCTGCGTCAGCTCGTAGATCCGCTGGTTCACCAGCACCCGGCTTTTCAGGCTGTTTGCGTCCGTATAAAGCCCGGCAAAGCGCCCGGCCAGCGCCTTTTCCGTCGTCACGCCCGGCAGAACAATCCCGGCGGCGTTCAGGCCGTCGATCAGGCAGATCAGCACGGAATCGTCGAACCGGTTGTCCGTCGCATACAGCGTGAGATTGTGCGGCGGCGTCATCAGGGCGGTCAGCCGGACGCCCGTATCGTCGGATACGGCCGCCATCAGCCAGTTTGCGGGATCGCGCCAGCCCTCCCTGTCCCTGCCCGCACAGCCGATCATCAGGTTGCCCAGCGGCAGCACATTCTGCGCCTCGTGCCGCATCAAAACGCCGCAGGTATCCCGGTAGAAGGCTTTCACGTCGGTATACAGCTGAAATCGCATGGGAATCCCTCCTTGTCAATGGCTTTGAAATTTGATCTGCACAAACCGGTTTTTGCCCCGGCTGAGGACGGCGTCCCCGCGCAGGGTGAGGCTTGCGTCGGTCACGGTCCGCCCGTCCAGCTTCACGCCGCCGCCCGCAATCAGCCTGCGCGCCTCGGAATTGGACGCGGCCAGCGCCGCGCGCCGCAGCACCTCGACCACGGACAGCCCGGGCTCGGAAAGGAGCAGCACGGGCGGCGCGCCCGGCGCCCTGCCGGCGGCGACGGCGCGGTAGCGCGCCTCCGCTTCCGCCGCATCGTCTCCGCTGTGGTACATCGTCACGATTTCCCGGGCGTAGAGGAAGTGCGCCTGCCGGATGTCCTGCCGAAGCGCCGCTTCATAGGCTCCGGCGGGAAGATCGGTGGTCAGGCGGAAGTAGTCGGGCAGGATCGGATCGGGCACCTTCATGCATTTTTCGAACATGCTTCCGGGCGGCTCGCTGATGCCGATGGAATTGCCCAGCGACTTGCTCATCTTCTCCGTGCCGTCCAGCCCGGGCAGCAGGGGGAAGGTGATCACCTCCTGCGGCTGCTGCCCGTACTCCTTTTGCAGCGCGCGCCCCACCAGGAGGTTGAAGGTCTGGTCGGTGCCGCCGATCTCGATATCGGCGTCCAGCGCGACGGAATCGTACCCCTGCATCAGGGGATAGAGCAGCTCGTGCAGGCCGATGGGCCGGCCGGCGGCATAGCGGCTTGTGAAGTCGTCGCGTTCCAGCATGCGGGCGAGGGTATACGTACCGGCCAGCCGCAGCACGGCCTCGAAGTTCAGCCCGCCGAGCCATTGCGCGTTATACGCGATGCGGGCCTTGGCCGGGTCCAGGATCTTCGCCACCTGCGTAAAGTAGCTGGCGCCGTTCCTGCGCGTCTGCGCGTGGGTCAGCGGCACGCGCGTTTTGCTGCGCCCCGAGGGATCGCCGATCATGCCGGTGAAATCGCCGATGACGAAGATGATTTCGTGCCCGGCATCCTGGAGCTTGCGCAGCATGCGCAGCGGCACGGAATGCCCCAGATGCAGGTCGGGGCGCGAGGGATCGGCCCCGAACTTGACCTTGAGCGGCCTGCCGCCTGCAAGGCGCTTTTGCAGCCCTTCCGCGGAAAACATCTCCACGGCGCTGCGCCGGATGGTTTCGAATACGTCGGCCATACGTTCCTCCTTAAAATCGGGTAAATAAAAAGCGGCTCGTTTGCCTGAGCCGCTGTCTGCGATGATCCTTTTGATTTTTTATCGCAGCAGCAACACAAGCCTATTGCCGTAAGCATAAGCAACACGCTGGGATTCGCTGACGGTGATGGTCCGGGCTGCTGTGTTCATAAGCGTACCTCTTCCAAGAATTGCTGCCAGTGTAGCAGAATAGCGGTGCGGTGTCAATCCCGCCGAACGGATTATTTCTTCCCCAGCAGATCGCGCACGAGCTTACCGATCTGATACCAGAGGGTATGGCTGCTCTTGATCGCCAGGGACGCGTCCAGCGCGCCGCGGCGGTAGCGGTTATCGTCCGGGCTCAGGCGCACAGCCTCGCGGTAGCTTTGGTAGGCGGTTTCGAACTGCTCCAGCCGCATGAGGATGGCGCCCTGCAAATAAAAGAAATCCGCGTCCTTGTGATCCGCGCGGTTGAGCTGGCGCAGCGCGCTTTCGGGGTTGCCCTGCTCCATCAGCTTTTCTGCGAAATGCTTGGCTTCCTCCGGCGAGATCAGGTTGAAGCCCACGCGCTTGGAGCCGCAGATGCGCAGCGCGTCCTTATACGCAAGGTTCAGCGCCACGAGGCGCTCCTGCGCGATCTTTTGTTCGTCCGGATTTTGAAACAGGTCGGGGTGGCACTCTTTGACGCGCTTGCGGTAGGCCTTTCGCACCGCGGGGGCGTCGGAGGCGGGAGGGATGCCAAGCACCGTGAAGGGATTTGGATCGTGCAAAGGCTCACCTCTTTATTGCCGGGAAACGATGACGAAAGCCCCTGCACGCTGCCGCGCTATGGCATCCCCATCTTGCGCCTGCGGGATCCTTGACGTAGCGCTGCTACTACTGCGGATCCCGCAAACGCAAGCTGAGAACACCCTAACGCGGCATCGCACAAGTTCTTTCGTCATCGTTTCCCTATGATATCGGATTAAAGCTTCTGTGTATTAGCGAAATGGTGACCGCGGAATCCGATTACATCATCAATCCCGCAGGCGTAAGATGGGGATGCCATAGCGCGGCAGCGTGCAGGGGCTTTCGCCATCGTTTCCCTACGCTACATCATGGGCTCTCTGCGAATATCCGCGCCCAGCGAGCGCAGCTTGTCCTCGATGCGCTCGTAGCCGCGGTCGATAAAGCCGGTCTCGTAGATTTCGGTGGTGCCCTTGGCCATCAGCCCGGCGATCACCAGCGCCGCGCCCGCGCGCAGGTCGGTGATGGTCACGGGCGCGCCGTAGAGCGTGTTCACGCCCTCGATGAGCACGGTGCGGTCCATCAGCTTGATGTGCGCGCCCATGCGGCGGAGCTCGTCCAGGTGCTTGAAGCGCTGCTCGAAAATCGTTTCCTGGATGGTGGAGGTGCCGTTGGCCAGGCACAGAAGCGAGGTCATCGGCTGCTGCAGATCGGTGGGGAAGCCGGGGTATACCTGCGTTTTGATGTTGATGGCGCGGTGGGAATCGTGCGCGCGGACGCGGATCACGTCGCCGCCCTCGTTCACCTGTATGCCCATCTCCAAAAGCTTGGCGGTCAGCGCCTCCATATGCGTGGGGATGCAGCCGTGAATGGTCACGTCGCCGTGGGTGGCGGCGGCGGCGATCATCAGCGTGCCGGTTTCGATCTGGTCGGGGATGACGGTGTAATTGGCGCCGTGCAGCCGGGGCTGCCCCGAGATGCGGATGATGTCCGTGCCTGCGCCCTTGATGCGCGCGCCCATGGAGTTCAGAAAGTTCGCCAGATCGACGATGTGGGGCTCCTTGGCGGCGTTGTAGATGATGGTCGTGCCCTCGGCCTTGACGGCGGCGAGCATGATGTTGATCGTGCCGCCCACCGTGACGATATCAAAAAAGACGTCCGCGCCGATCAGTCGGTCCGCTTCCGCCTCCACAAACCCGCCCTGCTCCGCAATCTCCGCGCCCAGCGCGCTCAGGCCCTTGACGTGCTGATCAATGGGCCGCGAGCCGATCTCGCAGCCGCCCGGATACGCCACGACCGCCTTGCCCCCGCGCCCCAGCAGCGCGCCCAGCATGTAGGTGCTGGCGCGGAGCCGCCGCGTGAGGGAATACGGCACGTGAATATCGTGGATGGACTTGGGATAGACGGTCAGGTATTGATCGGGAACATAGTCGCACTTGGCGCCCAGCAGCTCCAGAATCTCGATCAGCGCGTGTACGTCGTCGATATCGGGCAGGTTTTCGATCGTGCTGGGATCGTCGCTGAGGATCGTGGCAGGGATGACGGCAACGGAGGTGTTTTTCCCTCCGCTGACCGCGATTTCACCCATCAGCGGACTGCCGCCCGTGATGAGCATTTTCTCGTCATGAAACATCAAATTACGCGCACCACCCAGTCAATTCGTTCAAAAGGCTAGTGCTCATTATACACCGTCGGGAAATGATGCGCAACAACGGAGCCGGACCCATGGGCGGGCCCGGCTGCCGGTGCGGCGGGTTTCCCGGGCGGCCCGGGGATCGCTGATTCAGCAATTGCCGCGCCCGTGCCGGCGGCAGTGCCCGCGGCCGAACCGCTCCCCGCAGGAGCGGCCGCAGGCGATGTCCGTGGAGCCGCAGTCGGGGCAGGTATAGGCGCCGGATCCGTCGGCGTTGATCCTCTCGCACTGCTCCGTCCATTCCCGCCCGCAGCGCAGGCAGCGCAGCCGGCAGAGGTTCTGCGTAAAGTGGCCGCCGGTGATGTGGATGGCTTTGCCGTTCACCAGACTGTCGGCGATCTTCTCCCGCGCGGACAGCAGGATGCGCTGGAACGTAGGCCGCGATACGCCCATCCGGTCGGCGCACTCCCCCTGCTCCAGCCCCTCCAGATCCTTCAGCCGCACGGCCTCCAGCTCCTCGAGCTTGAGGGTGTTTTCCGCGCCGCCCGGAGCCTGCTCAATGGGAGCAAACCGGGATACGGCCGGAACGTGTTCGATTTTCCGCCATTTGGTTGGCCTTGCCATGATACTCAACTCCGGTTTTGTATTAGCCGTTGATGTCTGTATTCTTTCTGTAGAACCGTTTCCCTTCGTAGGTAAACGGGAGCAGCTTCCCCGCTTGCAGCAGCTCATCCAGCACGCCGCGGCCGGCGTTGCGTTTCGTCAGGAGCGTGTCGATGATATCCTCCCGGATCGGGTGCACCGACGCGATGCCGAGGATATCCCCGGCGATGTCCTCGGTAAAGAAGAAGCCCTCCTCCTCCTCGCTGCCCGTGATGCAGCGGACGTCCGTGCCGGATACGCTCTGCACGATGGCGGCGGCCCGGCGCAGGCTGTCGGCGGAGGCGCGGGCTACGTCCGCCTCGGCGGGCGGGCGCGTGGGCACCAGCAGGTACGCCGTGTGCGGGCGGATGCGGGCGATCTGTTCCGCGATGCCCTCCACGCAGGCTTCGGCGGTGTTCACGCCCTCGGCCAGCATCGTTTCGGTGACCAGCGTCCCGCGGAAGGCTTTGGCAAAGCCGCGGATGCCCCGCAGAATCTCGGCATGGTTCAGTCCGCGGTGCGGCCGGTCGATCGCGCGCCAGGTCGCCTCGTCGGCGGCGTCGATGCTGACGGATACCCAGTCCGCGGCCATCAGATCGTCCCGCACCTCCGGCATCCACAAAAGCGACGCGTTGGTGATGACGGCGGTCTTGACCCCGAGGGGCCGCAAAAGCCGGATGGTTTTTCCCAGATTGATATCCAGTGTGGGCTCGCCGTCGGGGACAAAGGAAAAATAATCGGCCTGCCGGTGCTCCGCCGCAAGCTGCGAAAGCTTTTCTTCGGCCTCGCGCACGATCTGCTCCGGCGGGTAAAACGCCTGCCGCCCGATCTGCATATGATTGGTTCTGCCGATCTGGCAGTAGGTGCAGGAATAAGAGCAGGTTTTCGGCGGGATGTTGTTGATGCCGATGCTCTGCCCCAGCCTCCGGGATGGAATCGGTCCGTAAACTATCATTTAATTAATTCTCCGGCGTTTTCCTGACACTTCTTGGGTGTGGCGAATAAAATAATCACGGGGTAATAATATCCTTTATTAGAATAGCACAGGTTGTCCTGTTGTGCTGTATAAATTACGGGGAAGGGACGCAAAGCTGCGCCCCTTCCCCGTTCCATTGGCTTTATTCGTCCTTGGTGTCCAGCTCGGCCATGCGCTGCTTTAGCTGCGTCAGCTGGGCTTCCAGCACCTCGGCCTGGTTCTGCAGGGCCGTCTTTTCGTCAAAGGCGGGCGCGTAAACCGGCGCGCCGCCGCGCGCCCAGCCGGGCATGCCGGTTGCATAGTACATCCGGCGAAAGCCGCGGCCGCGGCCCATGCCGCAGTATCCGCCGCCAAATCCGGCGTTGTTTGCATACCCCGGCGCGGCATAGCCGGCGCAGTAGCCGGCTCCCCGGCCTGTCATAGGGCCCATTCCCATGGGACCCGTTCTGTCTCCTCTAGGCATACTCAATGTCTCCTTTCAAATTTCCAGTTGTTCGGTTTGTGCATGTTGTAATTGTTCTTCCATCTTGGTCAGGCTTTCCGGGCTGATGGCGTGCTCGATGCGGCAGGCGTCCGCCGCCGCGGTCTGCGCGTCCACGCCCAGTACGCCGGTGAAAAACGACAGCAGCAGATCGTAGCGCCTCTGCACGGTTTCCGCGTCCTCGCGCCCGTGGTCCGTCAGGGTGACGGCTCCGTATTTCTCCTGGGCAATATACCCTTCGGCGCGCAGCCGCTTCATCATGATGCTGACGCTGGCCTTGGAAACGTCCAGCGCCTGCGCGATGGCGCTCACGCGCGCCGCGCCTTCCTTGGACAGGGCAAGCAAAACCTTCAGATAGTTTTCCTTGCCGGGCGTGATCGGCCTTGCGGTCATTGGTCTGCGCGGATCATCGGCGATCCGCATTTGGGACATTTCCGGGATGTGCAGGGAACGCCCGCCGTATGGCGTACCGTTTCACCGCACCGGGGACAGACACAGCGTCCCGCAGGGCCTGCGCCCATGCCGCCGCGCCGTCCGGCCGCGGGTCCATTCCCCATGGGCCCCGTTCCGTCTTTACCTGGCATAGAAAACACCTCCCGTTCTTTTCTCTATACGCAAGCAATTGCTGTGGCATGCGCCAACCGGTCTGCCGGCCGAGTTATTGGCTTATGCCCATAACTATCCTAACGCAGTTTCGGGCATATGTCAATAACTATTTGAAAATTTTCTGCAAAAACTTTTGGAGCCTGTAAAAACGGAGGCCGATACCCGCCGTAAAAAGGAAATAGACCGCCGCGGGCAGAAGTATTAGGCTACGGGAGAATCACAGGAAGGAAGATGGATTTATGAAGCGTTTCGCGAAAACGTGGATGGCGCTGGGACTCGCACTGGCGCTGATTGCGGCGCTGGGGCCGGCCGCGGCGGAGGAAACGCAGCCCGACGTCCGGTATACGTTCGGGATCGGCATCGAGGATTTTGACACGCGCTTTCAGAGCATTTTCGAGGCGCTCGACTCCACCTATACGATGGGCGAGGAGCCCAACATCGAAGGCGCGTACGAGTACCATCTGCCCAACAACGTGTACGCCAAGGCGCTGACCTACGAGGGAGACATCGAGTATGTGCTGGTGTTTCTGAGCATGGACTACAGTGAGGACCAGGGCGCGCTGTGGCAGTACGCGGCCTTCATGGCCGCCGTCGTGGGCGATATCCCCGCCAGCACCTGGGCCGTGCTGCTGCTGGAGGCAACGAACCTGACGCTGGATACCGCGAAGGCGGACCTGTGCGCGTTCGGGGCCGGAAATCTGATTATGATCTGCCAGGCGGACCCGGAGCAGAACATGCTGTACGCGGTGCTGGAGCGGCAGGAATACGAGCTGAACGAGACGATGGACGGAAGCTTTACGACCGGCTGAACGCGCGCCGGATACACGATACCGAAAGAGGGATGAACGCGCCGGATCTTGAGGCAAGGAACACGCAGGACTCCATGGGGAGGAACGCCGCATGAACAGACTTTGGAAAGCGCTTTTGCCGGGCCTGCTTCTGCTTTTCATCGGGATGCCGCACGCCGCCGCGCAGGCATCCGCCCTGCCGACCGCCACGCCCGCGCCGGTGGCCACGCTCATGCCGCCCGTACAGCCGGCGATCGCGCCGACGGCCGCGCCCGTGGTGGAGCGCGCCTACGCCTTGGGCGACCGCGGCGCGGACGTATACGCGTTCAAGCTGCGGCTGCAATACCTGGGCTACTTCAAGGAGGGCGCGGAGCTATCCGACAAAATCAGCGACAAAACGCTGGAGCGGGTAAACCAGCTCCTGCAGGACAACGGCATGGAGCCCGCGGAGAGCATCACCACGGACATCCAGTCGATGATCTTCACGCGGGACGATCTGGCGATCGTGCCCACGCCCACACCCTCGCCTTCGCCCAGGCCCTTCATCGTGCCCGTGGGCGCGCCGGAGCTGCCGCCGCTTGACGCGGAGGGCTTTTTATTAAGCGCGGACGCGGAATTCGTCTTTGCGGACGACGTTGACGGGCTTTGGTACTATATTTCCGATACCCTGTACATCAACATCCGCCGCTACAACGACCTCGAGGACGAGAACATCTGGTATGAAACCGAGGTAAAAACGCGCGGTGACGAGACGCTTCTGAGCTTTCTGACCAATACACGCAACACCTACCGCAGCCCCGTCACTATCGCGCGCGAAAACAGCGCCGTGCTCGCGTTTACGGACGATTATTTCGCCAAGCGCAACTACGGCGTGGTGATCCGCGACGGGGAAATTTATCGCAATGTGATCCGAACCGGGTCCAAATCGTACCCGCTGGCCGATTCGCTGGCGGTGCTTGCGGACGGCTCCATGCTCGCGTTTGATTACGACGCCTATACGGCGCAGGAATATCTGGAGATGGGCGCGGTGCACGTGCTGTCGTTCGGGCCGTGGCTTTTGCAAAACGGCGTGATCAACGAGCGCGTGATCGGCGACAGCTATATGCACTACCACGAGCCGCGCTGCGCGCTGGGGATGATCGAGCCCGGGCATTACTTCATCCTGACCGTGGACGGCCGGTATTCCGGCGCCGCCGGCGCCTATATCGGCTGGCTGGCCGGGCGCATGCAGGAGGTCGGCGTGACCGAGGCCGTCAATCTGGACGGCGGCGGCACCACCGCGCTGGTGTTCATGGGGCTGCAGATCAGCCGCGTGTCGGACGATATCCCCGACGGCACCCGTTCCCGCCGCGTGTCCAGTATGTTGGGCTTCGGCGTGAGTGAGGCTGTTCCAGAATAGAGAATGTAACAATCCCTTGCCGGCGCAGGAGCCGCCGCTTTTGTTGCTGAAGTTGAATAGCACGACGGAGACACGAAATTGCGGGGGAATTCTGCATGGGTAGTTTCAGGTATCGATTTTTAGCCGGCGCGCTGCTGCTGCTGCTGACGGCGGGATGCGCGGAGGAGCAGGCGGCCGCGTCGCCCGTTACCACGCTTGTGCCGCCTTTGCAGGCGACGGCCGTGCCCACGCCCACGCCCGTCATCGAGCGGGATTATGCCGTGGGCGACAGCGGCGGGGATGTGTACGCGTTCAAGCTGCGCCTGCAATATCTGGGATATTTTCTGGAGGACGCCGAGCTTTCGGACTCCGTTTCCAAGCTGACGCTGAAACGGGTCAACCTGCTGCTTACGGACAACGGCATGGAGCCCGTGGACGTGATTACCACGGAGATTCAGGCGATGATATTCGGGGACGACAGCCTGGCGGCCGTCCCCACGCCCACGCCGTCGCCCACGCCCCGGCCGCTGGTCGCGCCCACGGGCTCGCCGGAGCTGCCGGCGCTTGACGCGGAGGGATTTCTTGCCGGCGCGGACGGCGAATATGTGTATGCGGATGAAGCGGACGGGCTTTGGATCTATATTTCCAACACGCTGTATATCGGCATCCGCCGCTACGAGGATGCGGAGGAGAAGAACGTCTGGTTTGAAACCGAGGTTATAACGCGCGGGGACGAGCGGATCCAAAGCTTTCACGAGGATACGATGAAGGTATACCAGACGCCCGTCGCGATTGCGCGGGCCAACGGCGCCGTGCTTGCCTTTACCGACGACTTTTTTACCAAGCGCGATTACGGCGTGATCATCCGCGACGGGGAGGTGATCCGCGACAAACGGCGGTCGTCCACCTCGGCGTATCCGCTGGGAGACACGCTGGCGATCCTTGCGGACGGCACGATGCAGGCCTGCGATTACTGGGAGTACGACGCCGCCGACTTTCTGGAAATGGGCGCGGTGCAGGTGCTCTCGTTCGGCCCGTGGCTGATCCGGGACGGCGAAATCAACCCGCTGCTGCTCACCGGCGACTATATGCAGTACCACGAGCCGCGCTGCGCGCTGGGGATGATCGAGCCCGGGCATTACTTTATCCTGACCGTGGACGGCCGCTATACCGGCGCCGTCGGCGCCTACATCGGCTGGCTGGCCGAGCGTATGAAAGAGGTCGGCGTGACCGAGGCCATCAACCTGGACGGCGGCGGCACCACCGCGCTGGTGTTCATGGGCGAGCAGATCAGCCGCGCCTCGGCCGCCAATACGGACGGCACGGAGGCCCGCCGCGTGTGCAGCCTGCTGGGCTTCGGGATCAGCGACGCCGTGACGGAATAAAGGGAAAGCGCGACAGAATCAACGCAGCCCTGTTTGAAAATGGAATGCCTGCTTCAAACAGGGCTGCGTGGTTATGTCATATCGTCCCGGAGCGCGTCGATGATATTTCCCTTATCAAAAAGGCCGCGTGACACGCGGCCCCAGTCTGTCAAAGAACCCCGGGATGCGTCGAAGGGTCGCGACCCTTCGACTGTCAATCCGAAACCAGCGACATGCTGTTGCGGCCCCGCCCTGCGCTTCGCTTGCGCGGGGCTACGCCATTCGTTTCCTTTGGAAACTCGGTGGCTAGTCGGGCGTACGCCCTCCCTTCCGGTGGTTTCGGAACCTTGCGTAGCAGGCAACGGAAGCGAGTGGGTGCCCGGTGGGCACAGCCGCGTAGCGGCTAATGAGCTGGAGTTGGGAGGTTTGACAGAGCATTACGACCGACAGGGAGTAAGGCGACAATCAAACCGAGTGGTCAGTTCCTTACACGGAGGGCTGGCCGTGAGCACGCCCTATGCGTGCGAACAAGCCCGGAGTGCAACCTCAAAAAAGTGGCAACGCCACTTTTTTGACACGCTGAGGCCGCGTGACACGCGGCCCTGTAGGGGAAATCTCCGGTCGTTCGTTATCGTTTGCCCGCAATCTGATCCGCGATGTACAGCCCGTGGGCGGCGGCGTGGGACAGCGAGCGGGTGAAGCCGCCGCCGTCGCCGATGGCGTAGATATGGTGCGTGCCCTGCAGCTCGAAGTCCTTTGTGGCGGGGCGGGCGGAGTAATACTTGCATTCCACGCCGTACAGCAGCGTATCATGGTTGGCCGTGCCGGGCGCGACCCGGTCCAGCGCGTGGAGCGTTTCCATAATGTTATCCAGCTGACGCTTGGGCATGCACAGGCTCAGGTCGCCGGGCACGGCGGATAGCGTGGGCTTGGTGGTGGACTGGGAAAGGCGCTTGAAATCCGTGCGCCGGCCGTTTTCCAGGTCGCCCAGCCGCTGCACCAGCACGCTGCCGCCGCTGATAAGGTTGGCGAGGGAGGCCACGTAGCGCGCGTAGTCGATCGGCTTTTTGAAGGGCTGCGTAAAGTGCGTGGTGCTTAAAAGCGCAAAGTTGGAGTTCTCCGTTTTCTTGTCCGCGCCGCGGTAGCTGTGGCCGTTCACGGTCATCACGCCGTCGGTATTTTCCATCACGACGCTGCCCCGCTCGTTGAAGCAGAACATCCGCGTGGTATCGCCGTACTGCCGGGAGCGGTACCAGATTTTCGGCTCGTAGATCTTTTTGGAAAAATGATCCCAGATGATCGCGGGCAGCTCCACGCGCACGCCCACGTCCACCTGATTGTTGGACATTGCGATCCCGTTCTTCGCGCACCACTGCGCAAACATGCGGCTGCCGGCCCGGCCGACCGCGAAGATGATCGTATCGGCGGCAAGCGTGCTTTGGTCGTCCAGCGTCAGCGTGTGCCGGTCCTTGTCGACGTCGGTCACCTCCGTATCGGTGACGATCTCGACGCGTTGACTGATCTCGTCCACGAGGCGGACCATGGTGTCGAAATTGCTGTCCGTGCCCAGGTGCTTCAGCTCCGCCTGCTGCATGTGCAGGTCGTGTTTCAGGCATTCGCGCTTCAGCTCGTTATCGGGCGCGTAGCGCTCCTCGGTCGCGCCGTGCTTGACGAGGATGGCGTCCGCCTGCTCGATATAATCGCGCACCGTCCGCTCGGGCAGAAACTCCGGCAGCCAGCCGCCGTACTCGGTGGAGATCACGTACTTGCCGTCGCTGAACGCGCCCGCGCCCGCGATGCCCTCCATAATGGCGCAGGTTTTGCAGTGGACGCACGCGTCCAGCTTCCGGGTAATCATGGGGCATTGGCGGTTTTGCAGGCCGGAGCCCTTTTCAAACATCACGATGTTCAGGCCCGGATCAAGGGCGCTCAGGCGGTGCGCCGCCATCAGGCCGCTGATTCCCCCGCCGATGATCGCCACATCGTACTTCGTTTGTTTGGTTTTCATTTCAGTATCGCCTTATCTTCCGTTGGGTTGTCGGTGTAATGTTACGGTATAGTATACCACGAAACGGCGGGCCGAACCATGGCGCTGCGCAAAGCCGGGTCCGAAAAAGGAACACAGCCGCGCTTGGCGGCCGATCGGTTTTTTATTCCTTGTTCTGCCTGCGTTCCTGTTTTTCGAGCTTTCTCTGCTCCCGGCGCTCCTGCCTGAGTCCGGCCTTAACATGCCGCAGGCACGCGGGCAGCGAGCCCTTTTGCGCGTGGTGGGTTACGCATTCGCAGCACCGGCCGTGGCGCTCGCAGGCGGCGGTGCAGGGGCAGTCCAGAGCAACGCCGTTTTGGCAGTTCATGGGGCGCTCCTTTCGGGCGTAACGATCAGATCAGCTGGAACAGCATAGTCAGCGCGTCGATCAGGAAGCGCGCGCCGAAAAAGATCAGCAGCCCGCCCAGCACCATGATGATGATGCGGTAGGGCTTTTCCCCGATGAACCTGCGCGTCGTGCCGACCACGGTCGAGATCAGCCCGTACCAGGTAAAATCCGCCGTGAGGTGGCCGAGGAAATACACCAGCACGCCGAGAACGGCGTAATCGCGGTAGGCCTGCGTGAGGAAGCCCAGCCCGATCACCGCCCACCACAGCAGGAAGTACGGATTGGCGAGGCTCAAAAGCGCGCCGGAGAGCACGATTTTGTTGGAATCGCCGGACTGTCCGTCCATCTCCACGCTCACCCGGCCGCGCGCGGCCTTGACGATCATATCCGCGCCCATCCAGCACAGCAGCAGCCCGCCCAGCGTCCCGATGGCAATCTGCGCCGCGTCCGACTTGAGCACCATGTCCAGCCCCAGAAAGATGCAGGCGATCAGCACGAGCTCCAAAACCGCGTGCCCGATCATCACGAGAAAGCCCACCTTCGGGCCGTCCCGGAGCGACTGGCGGATGACGTAGGTCAGCAGGGAGCCGGGCATCATCGCGCCCGAATAGCCGACCGCCAGCGCGGTGAGAAACAGCAAAGCCAAACGGGCACCTCCTGATCCGGGAAATACGGCAGCATATTACAGATCGAACCCGGCCCAGCTCGCGGGGCGCGTGCGCAGAAATTCAATAATGCCCTTGGGCGTCAGCAGGGACTTTGGCACGAGCAGCGCGTCCGGACGCACGTCCACAAACTGGTGCACGTCGCCGCCCGCCACGCCCAGCAGGCTGTGCTCCCGCGCGAACGCGAGCGCCGTCGGGTTGCTGCTCATCTGGCGCGGGTTGCCGTTGAAAACCTCGATCCCGTCCAGAAGCGCGGGATCCTGCACCTGGCACCACGGCCGGAACGGATGCGCCTGATAAACCAGCCAGCCGCGCGCGTGGCAGTAGGCGGAGAAATCCGCGAGGGTATAGCGGCCCAGATCGTCGGGCAGCTCCGCGAAGTCCGCCTCCTCCATGCCGTAGATCAGAAAATCGTTATCGGCGTACGTGAACCGGAACTCCATGCCCGGCAGCACCGTGAAGCCGATGGCTTCCCCGGCGGCGCGCGCCGCATGGTAGCCCTTCAGAAAGCCGTCGCGCGTATCCATCTGTCCGGTGGGGTCCGTCAGGTAGTGATCGGTTACGATCGCGCCGCCGTACCCCGCATCCGCCAGCGCGCGGATGATCTCCGCCCCCGGCACCTGCCCGCAGGGGCTGGTCTCCGAAGTGTGCAGGTGAAACTCCGTTTTGATTCGTTGCTCGTGAGTGTCCATTATACGATAAAATCTCCCAACCCGGTATTTGCAGCCCGTTCCCGCCCCGTTTCGCGGGGCGGGAACGGCATGCCCTGTTATCATAGCACGAAATGCGCGGGCTGCAACACAGGGTCGGGATTTTCACAAAGGTTTAACGATTATCAAACACGCGCTTGGTTTTCTTCTCGCTGCGGGGCAGGCCGCCGATCGGGGCGGGCTCGATAGCCGCGGTGACGCCGATCTGGGACTTGAAGCGCGCGGCGATGGTCTCGGCGAGGACGGCCCTGTCCGCGCCGGTTTCGATCTCCACGGCGAGGGTGCAGCGGTCGCGGCCCTCGGTGTGCTCGATGGTGAAGCGGAACTCGCTGGACGCGCCGTCGATCCCGGCAAGCAGATCGTCGATCTGGCTGGGGAAGATGTTCACGCCCTTGACCTTGACCATGTCGTCGGTCCGGCCCACAATGGTGCCGATGCGCGGGTAGCGCGAGCCGCAGGCGCAGGCACCGGGCACGATGCGCGTCAGATCGTGCGTGCGGTAGCGGATCAGCGGCGCGCCCTGCTTTTTGAGCGTGGTGATCACCAGCTCGCCCACCGTACCGTCCGGTACCGGCACGCCGGTCACGGGATCGACAACCTCGATATAGAGGTAATCGTCCCAGATGTGCATGCCGTCGTCCTCATCGCAGCTGATGCCGATGCCGGGGCCGTAGACCTCGGTGAGGCCGTAAATATCGTACAGCTTGATGTGCAGGGTGTCGGCGATGCGCCTGCGCATCTTCTCGCCCCAGCGCTCCGAGCCGATGACGCCGATCCGCAGCTTGACCTTGTCGTACAGGTTGCGCTTTTCCACCTCCTCGGCCAGCAGCAGCGCATAGGACGACGTGGCGCACAGCACCGTGGTTTCCATATCGACCATCATCTTGAGCTGTTTTTCGGTGTTGCCGGGGCCCATCGGCACGGCCATCGCGCCCAGCAGCTCCGCGCCGGCCTGAAAGCCGATGCCCGCCGTCCACAGCCCGTAGCCCGGCGTGATGTGGATGCGGTCGAGGCTGTTAACCCCCGCCATGCGGTAGCAGCGGGCGAACATCTCCGCCCAGTCCTCCACGTCGCGGCGGGTGTAGGGGATGATCACCGGCTGGCCCGTGGTGCCCGACGACGAGTGGATGCGCACCACGTCCTCCGGCGGCACGGCCATCAGGCCCAGCGGATAGGCCTCGCGCAGGTCCTCCTTGCCGGTGAAGCCCAGCTTCTCGAAATCCTGCTGCGACTTGATCTCCCGCGCGTCCACGCCCTTGAGCCGGTCGGCGTAGAAGCCGTCGATCACGCACAGCTTCGCGATCTGCTGGCGGATCAGTTTCAGTTGATCGATAGACATTTCCATGGAAGTCATCTCCTATTATTGTTGAGGGGACGATAAGGGCTTCCGCCCTTATGATCCTGATCAGGGGCAATGCCCCTGAACCTCCATTTTGACCGCGCAATGCGCGGTCAATGGTGGGTCAAGGGCATAGCCCTTGTCAGGGTGATAGGGGTGAAACCCCTATCGTTCCCTTTACATCAGTATGCCTCCCGCCATCAGCAGCGCGCCGAGGAGGAGGGCGGCGAAGTCGCGGACGTGGAAGGGGTAGAGCTTGTAGCCGGAATCGCGGGTGCGCAGGTGGAAGCCGCGGGCCTCGGCGGCGATGGCGGTGGAATCGATCTTGCGCACGGAGATCATCAGCAGCGGCACGGCCAGCGGCAGGACGAGCTTCATCTTCTTGAAAAATCCGCTCGCATCCAGCTCCACGCCGCGCGCGGTCTGCGCCTCCATAATGGCGGCCATCTCCTCCAGAAACAGGGGGATGAAGCGGATGGTGGTGGCGAGCGTGAAGGCGTACTTGTAGGGCAAACGGGTGACGCGCACCAGCGCGTTGGTGAGGTCGTTGTACTCGGTAATGGTGAGCATCAGCGCCAGCGGCACGCACGCGGCCACGAGGCGCAGGCAGATGGTGACGGCGGTGATCAGCCCCTCGTCGGTAATGAAGAGGAACACGCGGCTGCCGCCGCGCGAGAACAGCAGCTGGAGGATAAACAGGAACACGCTGAACTTGAGCAGCCCGACCAGCACGCGGACCGTTTTGTTGTAGATGCCGCCGATCATGCCCAGGGCGATGTCCGCTGCGAGGATGAACAGCAGGTAGTACACGCTGTTTGCCGCGAACGCCGACACGCTGATCAGGAACGCCAGCACGATTTTCGCGATAGGGTTCATCCGGTGCAGCACGCTGGTTCCGGGGCTGTATTCGAGAATATTCTTCACTTGGCGGCCCTCCCCGTAAGCACGGCCGCGACCATCTCACGCGCGTAGGCGGCATCGGCAAACGCGCCGCCCAGCCGCTGCGCCACCTGGATGATCTGCGGCGGCAGGATGGAGGCGCGCTTCATGGCGGCCTGATCGCGGAACACCGCGCGGGTGTCGCCGTCGGCGATCAGGGTGCCGCCCGAGAGCACCAGCACGCGGCGCGCGAAATCGAGCACCACTTCCATGTCGTGGCAGACCATGACCACGGTCACGCCCTGATCGTTGAGGGCCTGGATAAAGTCCATCACCTGTATGCACTCGCGGTAGTCAAGGCCGGTGGTGGGCTCGTCCAAAATCATGATCTCCGGCTCGGCGACGATAATGGAAGCCAGCGCCACGCGCTGCCGCTCGCCGCGCCCCAGCGTGAAGGGGTCCTTGCCGCCGTCGAAGCCGAAGCTTTCCACGATACGGGAAACGCGCCGGTCGATCTCCGCTTGCTCCATGCCCTGTAACACAAGGCTGAAGGCGATCTCCTCGCGCACGGTATTCTTGCAGATCTGGCGGTCGGGGTCCTGAAACAGGAAGCCCACGTGCCGGGCAATGGCGCTGGTTTTCACCTCGGCGGTATTCAGCCCCGCCACGGTCACCGTGCCGGCCGAGGGCTTTAATAGCCCGTCGATCAGCTTACTCACGGTGGTTTTCCCCGCGCCGTTTTCCCCGATGATGGACACGAACTCGCCCTTCCCGATCGTGAAGGACAGGTTGTCGATCAGCGCTTCGGTGTTGGGGTACGCATAGCGGACGCCGTCAAACGCAATCATTCGAGCACCGCCTTCATCATGGCCTCGGCCTCGTCCACGTTCAGGGAGAGCCGGTCGATATCGATGCCCGCGTCACGCAGGGCGTTGGAGAGCGTCACCACGCGCGGGCAGTTCACGCCCATCCGCTCCAGCTCCGCGGAGTGGGTCAGCACCTCGCGCACGGGGCCGTGGTATTTCAATTGCCCCTTGTCGATCACGGCCAGCTCGCGGGCGAACTCGGAGAGCAGCATGATCTTTTGCTCCACGATCACCACGGTGATGCCGTGCTCCTCGTTCAGGGTTTTTAAAAGCGCGAATATCTGGCGGCTGGACACGGGGTCCAGCTCGCCGGTAGGCTCGTCCAGCAGCAGAATCTGCGGGCGGAGCGCCAGCACCGCCGCGATGGCGACCTTCTGCTTCTGCCCGCCCGACAGCGAGCTGACGGCGCGGCGGCGCAGGCTCTCGATGCCGATTTGCGAAAGCACGTCGGCCACGCGCCGGTCGGCCTCGGCCTTGGGAACGGAGAAGTTCTCCAGCCCGTAATACAGCTCATCCTCCACCACGGCGTTGATGAGCTGGCTTTCCACATCCTGAAACACGGTGCCGACGGTGAGGCTCAGGTCGGTGAGACTCACGTCGAAGGTGTCCTTCCCGTCCACGGTGACGGCGCCGTAGTAATCCCCCTTGAAGTGATGGGGGATGATGCCGTTCATCGCGCACAGCAGCGTGGATTTGCCCGCCCCGGACGGGCCGATGACGCCCACGAAGCCGCCCCTTTCGATATGCAGGGTGATGCTTCGCAGCACGTCGTCGGCGCCGCCGTCGTAGCGGAAGGTCAGTTCGTCGATCGAAATCATGGGATCTCCTATTTCTTGAGGATCTTCTTGAGCGGGAGGTAGAGCAGCTGCACGATCACGGCGTTGATCACGGCGGTTAAGAGCACCACGGGGATGTATGCCTTGAGATTGGCGGCCGGAACGCCGTTGAACACGAACAGGCTTGCGATGAAGGTGGAGCCGCTGGCGATGGTGGCGACCAGCGTCGCGCCCGCCGCGCTCAGGTCGAGCTTTTTAATCTTCATGTTCACGCCCAGCATCAGCGCCATCACCACGCCGCCCACGGGCTCGGACAGCAGGTTCAGCCACGGGGTGCCGGGGAGGAACTGGCAGATCGCGCCCGCGAGGATGCCGATAATCAACGCCTGCAGAATTCTGGCCTTGAAGGTGTCGGCCTGGATCAGGAGGATCGCCAGGCAGTACATCGCGATGACGAAGTTGGGCTTCATGCCCAGGAAGTTGATCGCCAGCGTGGCCTTGAGCACCGCGCCCGCGGCCAGCAGGACGGCCACCAGAATGAGGTCGGAGATCGAAAAACCGGATTTCTTGTTCTGGGTCATTTCTCTTTTCTGTGCCATGTTCAATTCACCATTCCTTATCAATTTTTTGTGGAACCCTCCGATGCCGCTCGCGTGTCCGCCTGCGACGCCATCATCGGCTTCCATGGTTTTCTTCGATATTGGCAAGCGGGGATAATTTGTTTACGTTCGCCGTAATCGAAGCTGGGGAACCGGGTCTTGGTTTCCGGGTCGTTTTGGATGTTGCTCCATCAGTCCGCCGTCCGCCGGTTGCCGTTTCGCAAAGGAAGGTGAGTGGGATCAAAAAAGCCCTGTCCTTGTTTGAAGGACAGGGCTTGAATTGCCTGCGGTACCACCTTGCTTGGTCTTGTGAAAGACCCTCTTTACGAAAATGCCAACACATTTTCCGCCTTTAACGCAGGCTTACGGTCCGGGTACTCGCTGCCGCGCAGCTTTCTCCATTCCCTCGGCGATCCATTTGCCGTGCCGCTCTCCGCGGGGTTTCCACCGTCTCCCGCTCTCTGTAGGCGCGCATCGCGGTTTGATCTTCGCCTCATCGGTTTGCTGTATATGTAGTAAATTATAATTGAATGAGCGGTATTTGTCAAGATGGATTTTGAACCGGCGGATTTTCTTTACGTCCGGAGGGGATCCTTTTCTTGACATATGGTGAAAAATGAATACATAATGGGAACAATTATGCCATATATCATGCCAACTGCACAACGATGTTGCATTCCAGACATTCTGAAAGGAGCATGGGTAGTTATATGCTGAAACGAATATTCGTGGTTTTCCTTGTGCTTTTCCTGATGGTTCCCCAGGTTCAACCGGTGCTTGCTGAGGACGGGAATAATAAAGAAGACCTTTCAAACATTACCAACATTACCGCGCTGGGAAGACGCACAGCTGCATTCAACGTTGCCGTGCCTGCCGGTTCCACGGATATTGCGGCAAAGCTGATATCGGAAGGCCGGGAAACGCAAGGCGAGATTGACGCTGCCGGATTGTTGAAATTCAAAGAGCTGACGCCGGACACCCACTATCAGCTGACGGTATACAATACGGATACGCTCGCGGTGATCGATCAGATTGCGTTTAAAACATTCAATGCCGAGGGAACGCGTGAATTTCAGTATTTTGCCGATGTGCGCAACGGAGATACGGGAATCGTTGACGTTAAAATATTCGTAAATTTCAGCACCAAAGGCACAATCAGAATGAAAAGGATCCAGTGCCATGAATCGGAACTTGATCTTCGCTTGACCGGCGATATTACGGCGGACGGTTACGCGGTGGAGGCGAACCCTGAGGATTACTCCTTTTCGGCGACTGCAGAGGCGAATAAAACCGCGGTGATCGAATACAGCTCCGACCGCAGCTATCGCTATGTTTCAAGCCATGGAAGTCAGGGGATCCTGACCGGCAATTATTTCATGTGTTCGGGGGAACAATTCCTGATCATGCCAAACAACCAAACTTACACATCAGGGTATCTGTATTCCTTCTCCTTTATCACCAGGGAAGGCTGGCATTGCAGGGTGGATATGGATGCCACGGAATATGAAACCTTGTTTGTATCCGACGCGCCCGTAGAAACGGCGATCAATTACTACGCATACGACGCGTCCTGCTTTGACGAAACCGAAAAGGTAATTGATGCAACGCCGGTTACTGCCGTGATTGACAAAAACCTGACCCAGCCCTATGCGGACGTATTTTTTGAGGTGTACGAAACGCTGTGCGCGCTTTGGGGAGGGGATGTTTCCGATACGCCGTATACGTTTATGGTCATTCATGATAACCGCAATATCTATGCGGGAGAGTTTGACGGCGGACAGGGTTTTTCGAATTTTTACGGCATCGGAGAAATGGTGGTTCATCAAACCTATCACCGATGGCAGGGATGGTGTTTGGGAATCCCTTATGATGAAGGGACGGGGGAGAATCGCGGGTTTTGGATTGAGGGCTTCAATGAATACTATTGCTGCAAAATACTGAACAATCTCGAAACGTTGTCGCTGAACGGGTCGAATGATTTACGTGGCTATTACAACAGGTATGTATCCCAGGTGCGCAGCGGAACCGATACGAGCCTGCTGAAAGAAAAACAGCTGGACAGCGATGCCGTATATTCCAAGGGCGCGTGTCTGGCATATCTTCTGGATCTGGAAATACAGGAAAAGAGCGGCGGGGAATATTCTCTGGATGATGTTTTGAAGTATTTCTATCATGAATATATGACGAATCAAACGGCGTTTACCTATCAAAGAATGTTGAAGTGTATCCGCACGTTCATCGGGGAGGATATTGATATCTGGTGGGATACCTATCTGGTAGAAAACGAGCAATTCGAAATCACGGATTTTTCACGGATCTGATGGTTCCGCCGCAAACGTGAGACAGTCGCCGTACACGAAGCCGCGGTACGCGCCGGTTTCGATATAATGCCAGCCGCCGTTCGCGGCCCAGCCCTCGGCGTACATCGTCGCCAGCACAACGCAGGGTTCGTCGTACAGGCGCAGGACCTCGCGGCAGCGCCGCAGCGGATCGTCCGTCATCGGGCCTTTGACGGTCGCCTCGCGGCTGGTCCACGACAGCGCCGGGAATTGGTCCGCGTCCGCGACGGCATCCGCCGTGACGTACCCGAACCGCCGCCCGCCCTCGGGGACGCTGTACTGGATGAGCAGCCAGTCACCGTCCCTGCCGAAGACCTGCACCCAGCTTTCGCCGGTCACGGCCGCGTCCCCGTTTTCGCCCAGCCGCGCGTAGGGCTCGCCCGGACCCGCGTACACGGGATAGGCTGTATCATCCGCCAGTGCGCAGACCGTGCCCTGCGGCAGGGCGTCCGCCTCCATGGTGGAGGGGATCAGCAGGGGCTCGTTCACGCGCAGCATGGCCTCCCGGCAGGCGCTTAAAACGGTATCGGGAGCGAAGGTATCGAAGCGCAGGTCCACCGCGAGCGGCACGAACACCTCCGGATTGGGCGTATCCTGATGCACGCCCAGCGCCGTGCCGCCGTTGGCGACCCCGAAGTTCAGGATTTCCTCCATGTTCTGAAAAAATCCGGTGCTTACGATCCATGCTCCCGAATCGTCCTTTTCGAACACATAATAATATTGGAGGTAGCGGTTGTCCGGATCCTCATACCACAAAAACGGCGCGCCGGTATCCCATTTGTCCAGCAGCCACCAGTCATGGAAATGGAATTCCTCCGAATCGGGGATCATGCCGTCGCTTGCGGCGGTGATCTGCGCGCCGCTGTCCGTGCGCTCCACGATCACCGCAGCGTTCCGTGTGCCGTTTCTCAGGATCAGCAGCGCGCCGTGCTCGTCCTCCCAGATCGCCGCGCCGATGGGAATGTTCCATCCGGGGTAGGCGGCGTCAACCGCCTCGGCCATATCCTGCGGCAGATAGCTCCGGTAGAAATCATCGTCCGCGAGCGCAACGCAGGGGAAAAGCAGGAGCAGCAGGAGGATCGGCAGCGCTTTTTTCATAGGCAATCTCCTTGGTCTGAGGGCATGTTTGCCGGCTGTCGTTCGGGAATATCAACGAACGGACAAGCCCGTTTGTTCCGCGGGCGCGGATGTTTCCGTGCGGCAGGCGGAAAAACGGCCGCCCCGGGCGCGGATCGCGTCTGGGGCGGCGGGTTTCGAAAAAATGGCAGACGTTCGAATGCGCTACGAAGCGCTTTCCCCCGCCACGCAGTCGATCGCCTGCAGGTTCAGCGCGTGGAACTTCGGCTTGGTGTAGCTGAGGATGGCGGCCTTCAGCTCGTCCACCGTCACGTCCAGAAAGCCCAGCTTGGCGGCGGCGGTGAGCATGGCGGTATTCAAAACCTTCTGCGAGCCGCAGGCACGGCACACGGCGGGGCCGTCCACCGGATGCACGTCCGCGCCGGAGCTCTTTAAGGCCTGGAGCATCGCCGCGGGGTCGTAGGGCTTGCCGGCCAGCGACACCGTGACGGGCTGGATGGGCGCGGTATTCACGACCACCGATCCGCCCCGCTTCAGGTAAGGCAGGCAGCGCACGGCCTCGGCGGGCTCCAGCGCGAGGATCAGGTCCGCGCGGCCTTTGGGGATCAGCGGGGAAAAGATTTCCTGTCCGGTGCGCACGTGGCTGACCACGCTGCCGCCGCGCTGCGCCATGCCGATGGTCTCGGCAGTGCGCGCCCTGAGGCCCTTTTCCATGGCGATCCACGCCAGCAGGCGCGAGGCCAGCACGGTGCCCTGTCCGCCGACGCCGCAAATTAAAATATCCATATCATTCCACCATCCTTATCGCATCAACAGGGCAGAGCTTGGCGCACAGCCCACAGCCGTAGCACAGGCTTTCGTCGATACACGGCCTGCCGTCTTTGAGCGTGATGGCGGGGCAGCCGATCTCGCGGATGCACTTCTTGCAGTTGATGCAGGTATCATCCATCTGGAACGGCGCTTTCGGCTTGCTGACGCTGATGCACGGCGCGCGGAAGACCACGGCCTTCACGCCCTCAAGCGCCGCCGCGCGCCTGACGGCGGCGACGGACGCCTCGAAATCGAACGGATCGACCGTTTCCACGGAGGCCACGTCCATCGCGGTGAGCACCTTCTCGATGCTGATTCTGCGGCCGGGCTCCTTCGTCATCTTCACGCCCGTGCCCGGGTGGGGCTGCGAGCCGGTCATGGCCGTGGTGGCGTTATCCAGCACGATCAGAATAATATCGGTCCGGTTGTACACGGCGTTTGCCACGCCGGTCATCCCCGAGGCGAAGAACGTGCTGTCGCCGATGAAGGAGAAATGAACCGCGTCCGGCTCCACGCGCTGGAGGCCCTGCGCGATGGTGACGTCCGCGCCCATGCACAGGCAGGTGTCCGTCATCTCCAGCGGCTTGGCGTTGCCCAGCGTGTAGCAGCCGATATCGCCGGCGAACACGGCCTTGCGGCCCTTGACCGCCTGCTTCACCGCGTAGAACGACGCGCGGTGCGGACAGCCCGCGCACAGCACGGGCGGGCGCAATACCGGCTGCGGGGCGGCCTGCGCGGGCGG
>Ga0116164_10000149_pt1 | contig 67804 bp, 62 predicted proteins | sample AD_UKC109_MetaG_FD_89888 | JGI IMG/M metagenome (GOLD analysis project Ga0116164, IMG submission 89888) | Active sludge microbial communities of municipal wastewater-treating anaerobic digesters from Hong Kong - AD_UKC109_MetaG | ecosystem: Engineered > Bioreactor > Anaerobic > Digestate... | reverse complement strand
GGTTCATTAACTACTATAACGGTGTCAAACCCCACAAAGGAATTGATGGATTGACCCCGGAGGAAAAACTGCTTGAATATTTTTACCCCGAAAAACTGTAAACAACGGTGGACTTTCTCACAAATTATGCATTACTTCCAGCAATGCATAAAAGAAAGCATGTGCCGTTTTTCTTAAAAAAGACATATATTTCTCAAAGATGGTTAACTTTTGCAATTAATTGATTTTACACGAATCCATGCAGGGACTTTTTGCACGATGATTTCAAAAAATACTAGAACTGAGACAATAAAATTTCATCGCTTAGAATGCAAACCGTTCAATCGAAAGTGGGGCGGTAGATTAGCCGACAGATGATAACGTTGGAAATGGAGACTGCGCCGGTCGTCCATCGAAAAGATTCTCGTCTCAAAGAGCCAATTTCTTTCCGAGTAAAACGGCACAACACAGACAAGGTGCGTTACAATATATCTGATACAGGTAATATATTTTACATAGATTTAGGAAGTTGGTATCTCTGGATTTTTCTGTAAAGAGTACTCCGGTCTATCCTGAGGAGACGTGCCGCCTGTGACTTATTCCAATATGTTTTATTTAAAACCGCAAGAATTTCCTCCTGTTCCTCAACAGGTTGCTGTTTTTTAATAATTTGCCGCTCACTGTTTTGTCCCGCCCTTATTTCTACCGGTAAGTGGTCGAGACTAATAAATGGATTATGACAAAGCACAAATGCATGTTCTATACTATGCCTTAACTCCCTTACATTCCCCGGCCAAGAATAATTCATAAAGGCTTCTAATACCTCGTCGGATAAAAATTGAATATTTTTGGAAAAGTTTTTATTAAAGACATTCAAAAAATGTTCCACCAACAAGGGAATATCCTCGACCCGGTCTCGCAGGGGAGGCATTTCGACCTCTACTACTTTGAGACGATAATAAAGATCCTCTCGGAATTCTCCCAATCTGACCTTTTCTTTCAAGTCCTGGTTAGTACATGCGATAACACGTACATTGGCCTTTATCGGAACAGATTCTCCTACTCTTTCGAATTCCTTTTCTTCAAGAACTCTTAAAAGTTTGAGTTGTATCCGTGGAGAGACATCTCCGATTTCGTCCAATACAATTGTTCCTTCGGACGCGGTCTGGAAGCGACCTTGAGTATCTTTTATGGCGCCGGTAAAAGAGCCCTTCACATGACCGAAAAGTTCACTCTCAAGCAGGCTTTCAGGCAAAGCGGAACAATTTACGGTTATAACTGGCTTTAAGGCACGATTTCCACTGTAATGAAGGGCCTTCGCAACAAGTGTTTTTCCTGTACCGCTTTCACCTGTGATCAAAGCGGTTGTTTCTAAATCGGCTAAACTACTCAGAAGCTCATAAATATCCTGCATTTTATCGCTCTTGCCGATAATCTTCTGAAACTGATGCCTCCCTCTTAATTCCTGTTCAAGATTGGTAAGCCTTGTTACATCTCTTACGAAAACAACTATTCCCATAAATTCGTCGTTGGGACTTAATAATCGAGAACCGGTGACTATCACTTCCTGCTGGGGTCGAAAATGGTGACTGCATTTTATTTGGCTTTCCTTGATCGTGGCTTTACTGCTTAACGCTTCCTGAATAACATCAAGGCATGTCTTGTCACATTGAGTCGAACAGGCAGAGATTACTTTGCCTATATTGCTTTTTTCAGCTAGGCTGCAGATATTTTCTGCGGCCTTATTTGCTTCGATCATTACCATATCAGAATCAAAGGTAATGATAGCGTCCTTTGCACTTTCGAAAATGGCCTTCAAGTAGCTGCGATGCCGTTCCAGCTCCTTTTCAGCTTGTTTACGGTCGGTGATATCACGCGTAACACTTCTGAATCCTATCCGCTCACTTTTTGAGTTTTTTATTAAAGATATTGAATTTTCTATGATTCTTCTGCGTCCGTTTTTTGTTATGATTTCATAGAAGAATCCCTTATTAGGTACTCCTGACTGATAAACCTGATTGTATGCATCAAAAACGATCTTTGCCACATCTTCGGTCATATATTCTCGATAATTCAACCCCATAATTCCTTCTATAGGATACCCTATTATCTTACTATACGAATCATTACAAAATACGACATTTCCCTTCAGGTCAACCTCAACGTAACCTTCTTCAATACCATCAAGAATAGTTCGATGCGTTTCTTCGAGAGCGCTTAAGGCTTTTTTTACCTTCTCGTAATCCGAGAATTTATCTGTTATGAGATTTGTGCTTTGTCCCAATTTATAAGAACTATGTTCTTCGCCCATTGTGAGTCATTCCTCCAAATCTAACAAAAATCTTATTAACATCAACTTCTTACAGATTATCTATTCGCAATGATTGTGTTTCTCATCGAATACTAATATCAATTCAAGTAAACAAATATTACTATATTAATTATGCTGTATTATTGTGGTTGATTCCTGATCTTCCTGCGAAAGAGCGATTACACTACTACGTTGCCATAGACAAGTTACCAAAGTCAACAGGAGAAACACACTATAAAGTCGAGTATGCCATGATCCCATTGCTTTTTATATCGGTATATTCGAGTATACCATATGATATTTATGGCATCTTTTGATTTGCTAAACCGAATAATTACAATCCCTATCTTGTGTTAGACAAAATGAGGAACAATAACTCCGTACAAATCCTATGGCACATAAAAACCTAAGATGGGTAATCTGCATCTAAAGTGGTCACCCTCACAAGCGGCAATTGTTTTAACGCAATAACTTCTTAAATTTTTGAGAGAATTAAAGGATGAATCGTTATTAAAATAGCAAAGGCAAACATTTTTAATATTAATATACATCCGCTACATATCTTCATGATAATTTGTTGATTATGCTCGCTAAATATCCTGCACCGAAGCCATTGTCTATATTAACCACAGATGTCCCACTGGCACAGCTGTTCAGCATAGATAAGAGAGCGGATAATCCTCCGAAACTCGCCCCGTAGCCGACACTGGTCGGAACGGCTATGACGGGTTTGTCGACCAAACCACCGACCACACTGGCCAAAGCCCCTTCCATCCCCGCTACTGCTATAATCACTTTCGCCCCTGTGATGATATCAAGGTGTGCAAACAGTCTGTGGATTCCTGCGACCCCGACGTCAAAAATTCTTTCCACTCTGTTCCCGAGCATTTGCGCCGTTACAGCCGCCTCCTCTGCGACCGGAATGTCCGAAGTTCCTGCCGTTATTACGGCAATATAGGTCTTTGTGAGGTGCACCTCTCTTTTCCTGACCGTAACGATACGCGCCACGTCGTAATATTCCGCTTCCGGACAGATCGCCTGTATCGCTTCATATATCTTCCTGTCGGCTTTGGTTCCCAATATGTCACTGTCATTCTTCAGCATTTCTTCGATTATCCTGACCACCTGTTCTTCCGTCTTTCCCGCACAGTATATGATCTCAGGGTAACCGGTCCTGATCTCTCTGTGATTATCTATCTTTGCAAAGCCCAAGTCCTTGAAGGAGAGATCCTCCAACAGTCCTACAGCGATGTCTATCGACACCCTGTCCTCTCTGACCTCTTCCAGCAAGTTCCGTATCGTTTCTTTATTCATCATCACAATCCTTCGTTTAAACTCCCCATTCTATACCCCTGCAGATCAAGGGTTACATACCGGAAACCGAAGCCTTTCATCTCTTCCGCTATCCGGTCTAACAGCACCTCATCAAAGAGTCTCTCTCGTTCTTCAGTTGAAACTTCTATCCGTGCCACATCTCCATGTAATCGAACCCTCACGGCCTTGAAACCCAGATCCAAGAGGTATAACTCGGCTTTTTCAATCCTTCTCAAATCCTCTATGGTTATCTTCTGACCGTACGGAATGCGGGACAGAAGACAGGCGTAGGCCGGTTTGCTCCAGGTGGGCAAGCCTACTTCCTGTGAAATGGTTCGTATATCCTCCTTCGTGAACCCCATCTCCAACAGAGGGCTTTTAATTTTAAGTTCCTGTAATGCCTTCATCCCCGGTCTATAATCCGCCCTATCATCCGCATTTGTTCCATCCGCCACACACCCGAAACCGTGTTCATCGGCGTACATCAATATTTCTGTGAACAAGGCCTTTTTACACACGTAACATCTGTCCGGTGGATTATTGCGCATTTCCGGCAGAATCATGTCCTGTTTCTGTACGACCTGTTTTACCCCTATTCTCTTCACCAGATCCATCGATTCACATATTTCCCATTGGAGATGATAGGGAGATGCTGTCGTATAGGCAACAGCCATTTCTCCCAGGGCATCCTTTGCGGCGTAAAGCAAGAAGCTGCTATCTACGCCCCCGGAAAAAGCGACCACCAGACTGTCCATGGATCGAAGATAATCCACAAGATTATCGTATTTAACCTGTATATCCACTGTGCTTCTCTTTCCAAGGCGGGTTTCCATGTATCGCTTTCAAGACAATGATTACTTCCGCCTCCGATACCGAACCTATTTTAACTGATGCCACCAGCGTCTTTATATATTGTTTTCTTTTCTGTGCCTGCATCGGTATGCTTCCTGAACAATCTCATATACCCGGTGTAAGGGTATATGATGTTCTTCTGCCAGCTTTCTGCATTGATCATATTCCGGCTTCAGCTTTATTACCTCACCATTATATACACCTATCTTAACATCCACCCGTCCATAAGGAGTTTCCACGGCCACAACGCTTCTATTCATTTTTTTTCTTTCGACGCTGTATCTTCTTATACCGAGTGTGGTCGTTTCTCGGAAAATAATGTCTGTTATCTTTTCGATATCATGTTCTCCGCACAGTACGGTCATCTGGATGGCGGGCCTGTTTTTCTTCATGATTATCGGCGTCAGATACGCATCCATTGCACCATCTGTTAAGAGCCTGCCGATGACATGTTCATATAGTTCCGGATTCATATCATCTATATTGGTTTCTATGACAACAGCCTTGCCATACCCGTCTCTCAAGCAATTCTGATCCATCTCTCCCATGAACACCCTGAGTACATTGGGGATTTCATGGTCCCTTCCGCCTATGCCATAAGCCGTTTTGAGTATCGTGAAGTCTTTCTTGACCGTAAATTCCTCGGCAAAGGTCGCCACGATAGCCGCTCCCGTAGGCGTGGTAAGTTCGCTGGAGACGCCCTCTGACCTGATGGGCACATTCGTTAATATTTCCGCCGTCGCCGGTGCAGGTACCGGCAATCTGCCGTGACTACAGTCTACAAACCCGCCCCCTACTTCCACCGGCGAGCATTGTATACTATCTGCATTCAGCGTATCTCTACATATGGCCGCACCCACAATATCGACTATGGAATCCACGGCTCCTACCTCATGAAAATGTATGTCATCTATGCTCGTTCCATGAACCTTGGCCTCTGCTTCTGCCACCTTCATGAATATCTCGGCACTCCATCTCTTTACCCTCTCATTGAGGCTGCTTTCTTCTATTATCTGTTGTATATCGAATAACTTTCTGTGGTCGTGGTGCCTGTCCGATACTACATCCACCTTGGTGCCGGCTATGCCTTTCCTGCTGGCTCTATATATATTCAACCGATAGCCATGCAGATTGAGTTTCTTTAATTCCTCCTGTAAATATTCACCATCCACCCCCAGATCCACCATCGCTCCCAGGTTCATATCCCCGCTTATCCCGGAGAAACAGTCGTAGTACAGTATTGTACGCGTACCCATTTCCTACAGCCCCCTTCAAAAAAAATCACGAACAACCCCACCGGCATTCGAACCGGATTCAGATCTTCGTGATCCAATCATTCAAACAATTCTTTATTCAGTTTGTATTCAGGTATGCCCCGACATTATACAGAATTTATAATCGGTACAACATCAGACCGTTCGTTAATCCCGATATTCAGATCTTCGTGATCTAAACATCTCACTTGTTGATCAATCGCTTTTCATAAACGCTCTGACCCGTGCTACCAACTGTGTAATCAGCACACTGACAGGGTGTTCATCGGCTCCGATAAGTTCCACATGGGGCTGCTTGACACACAGCAGAAATTTCTTTGCAGGACTGTTCATCACGGTCTCCGCTATCCCCGATGTGACCTCCCCCATCATGGCACCAGCAATGATAATACCCAGGGGTCCTACCAACACATCCATCTCCCGTGTGGTAATCCGAATAGCATTTTCTCCGGTAGCCCCCCGATAAGCACCCGCTTTTATCATGTTGAACGTTGCCTGAGAATTGATACCAAGAGCCGTTATTTCTATTGCATTCTTAAATTCTTTCTTCAGAACTTCTATGATTTGGCACCCCAGGCCGCCACCCAGGCCGTCTATTACCGCTATCTTCATATTTATCGTCCTCACATATGCCTTTCGCAGACATATAGCCCTGAATCATATCAGTAGAGTAATCAACGAACCATAGGTAGTTCACGCCCCCGATAAACGCCGTGTAAGCATGATAGTGAACCAGGAACCTAGTATGAAATGGATATCTCCGATTTTTACCAAAACATCGTCAGCCCTTATAGTCACTTACAGTATTTAAGCGTATTTTGGCAAGACCTTTTATTCCCTGTCCAGCCCGTTTCATTTATCCCTCTCTGGTAACCTATTATACACACGGAGGATTGGTAACCTCTCAGCATGGGTACTATTTCAATCTTGCCCTGATTCCTAAGACGTGGTAATAAATATTCTTTTAGTTTTCCAATTGGTGATTGTCATGAAAATACAAAGAAAAGAAGAGATACCCTATCTCAGTCAGCTTGAAGAGCTGATACGCCTGAACAGAGAATTCGATATCATCGACCTGTTCTCGGAACTTCATCCAGCCGACATCGCCGATCTGATTGATAACCTTGAAGAGCAGGAAAAGATCCACCTCTTTTCCCTCCTTGAAGTAGAAAAGGCCTCCGACGTTATCACCGAACTCAGTGACATATCGAGAGAACAGATACTCGAGGATATATCCGATAAAAAACTCGCCGAGATCATCGATGAAATGGACTCGGATGATGCAGCAGACGTCATCGCAGAACTGACTGAAGATCAGGCAAAGGCCGTTCTGGAAGAGATAGAACCCGAAGAATCGGATGACCTCAAGGAACTATTGAAATATGAAGAGGATACGGCCGGAGGCATCATGCAGTCGGAGCTGGTCTCCATCCACTCGGGATCAACCATCAACGATGCCTTGGGCGCTGTTGTACAGGCATCGGACGACATTGAAAACGTATATAACATATTTGTCGTTGACAGAGACGAAACACTCATCGGTGCCATTCCACTCCAGAAACTGATTACTTCCAAGCGAAACAGTCTCGCCACAGAAGCGATCGATAAGACTATTCCGAGTGTAACGGCTGACGTGGATCAGGAAGAGGTCGCACGAATGTTTGAAAAGTACGACCTGGTCTCGCTCCCCGTTGTCGATAAAGAAAACCATCTGCTCGGCAGAATTACCATCGACGACATCGTTGACGTCATGGAAGAGGAATCTTCCGAGGATATATACAGAATCGCCGGCCTTGATGAAGACGACAATATCTTCAACGAACCCGTTGAATCGGTAAAGAAAAGACTCCCCTGGCTCTATCTCAACCTCCTGACCGCCCTTGCATCGGCGCTGGTTATCGGTTTCTTTGAGGATACCATACAGATGGTAATCGCCCTTGCCGTTTTCATGCCGGTAGTTGCCGGACTTGGAGGCAATGCCGGCAGTCAGACCCTCACACTGATCGTCCGCGGAATGGCACTCGGCGAAGTCACCTTTGAAAACTCAAAGAAGGCTCTCTATAAACAGATCGTTGTGGGTATTATCAACGGACTGGCAGTAGGCATTGTCATCGGCACCGTAGCATATTTCTGGAAAGGAATGCCCGTACTTGGTCTGGTGCTCGGCCTCGCCATGATGATCAACGTGTTCGTGGGTACACTGATCGGGATACTGATCCCCCTGAGTCTGAAGTGGCTGAAGGCCGATCCCGCTCTGGGTTCTCATATCTTTATAACGGCCTTTACGGATGCATTCGGGTTCTTCTCTTTCCTGGGTCTCGCAACCATATTTCTGAAGCTGATGACATGAAAAGGCCTTCCTACAAGACAGAGGCTTTCGTCCTGCGTTTTCTCAACTATGGAGAATCCGACCGCATTGTTACGTTTTTTACCAGAGAATTCGGCAAGATCCGAGGAATCGCCAAGGGTGCCAGACGGAGCAGGAAACGCTTTTCAAACGCCATTGAACCATTCTCCCATTCCATACTGCTCTTCTCGCGAATGGGAGAAGAAGGCCTGTCTCTTATAGAAAACTGTGATGTAATCGACCATTACCCCCACATCAGGGAAAACCTGCAACGGACCATGACCGCTTCATACATGATCGACCTCATTCACCAGTTCACCGACGAAGGTAAGAAAAGCGCCGCCATCTTTCAGCTGCTGGCCGGTTTTCTGGAACTCCTGGAAGCAGGCAATGGCCTGGAAGAGACAACTCGATTTTTCGAGCTGCGCCTGCTCGCCCTTTCGGGATATGAACCGTCACTGGAGCGGTGCATAATCTGCAATACTTCACTTGCTGAAATAAACACCGCATTTTTCGACGCCGCAAGCGGAGGCATACGATGCTCTCTGTGCAGCGGGGGCAATCTGAACTGCATACCGGTATCGACCGGAACGCTCAAAACGCTCCTCATGGGCAAAAAGATGGAAACGAACCGGATACCCCGTTTGATCCTTTCGGAGAATGCCACGAGGGAAAGCGGTCAGATTTTACGATCTTTCATATGCCATACCCTCGGGAAGGAACCAAAATCCTTGCAGGTTCTCGACGAAATAAAAAGGTTGATTTAGAAAAGATTTGTTCCTGATGGACATCCTGGCTGTATGTATTGATTCGAAAGGGTGGGATAAATTTCTAATTGATTCGGACCACGTCTGGTTTTTATTTTCTCGATGACCCCGAATCACGGAGTGGGAACTGTGCTCTCTGTTCAATTCAAGAACCTGATTTGCCTTGACATCTATCCCTCCTTAATGATAGCTTCCCTCCGCATTTACGTATAGGTGCAAGAAAGTCCAAGGAGGCAAACGTGACCTTTCAGGAACTGATATTCGCCCTGGAAAAATACTGGGCCGATCAGGGGTGTATCGTACAGCAACCCTATGACATAGAAGTGGGCGCAGGCACATTCAATCCGGCGACTTTTCTCAGAGCGCTCGGACCGGAACCGTGGAATGTCGCCTATGTTGAACCATCACGCCGTCCCACAGACGGCCGATACGGCGAGAACCCGAACAGACTCCAGCATTATTACCAGTATCAGGTGATAATGAAACCGTCTCCCCTTAACATCCAGGACCTCTACCTTAACTCCCTCAAGAGTTTCGGTATAGATCCCCTCGACCACGACATACGATTCGTAGAGGATGACTGGGAATCACCTACCCTCGGCGCCTGGGGATTGGGCTGGGAGGTCTGGCTCGACGGTATGGAGATCACCCAATTCACCTACTTCCAGCAGGTCGGCGGCATCGACCTGCACCCCATATGCGTTGAGATCACGTACGGCATAGAGCGAATCGCCATGTATCTTCAGGAGATCGATAATGTATACGACCTCGAATGGGGACATGGAATAAAATACGGAGACGTTCACCACAAGGGCGAAGTCGAATTCTCCACCTATCAGTTCGAAGAGGCCGATACCGATATGCTCAGAACTCTTTTCGATATGTACGAAGCGGAATCGATAAAAACCGCCGAGAAGGGGCTTGTCCTCCCCACATACGACTATTGCCTGAAATGTTCGCACGCATTCAACATCCTCGATGCACGGGGTGCCATAAGCGTCAATGAACGTACCGGCTATATCGGAAGGGTAAGAAATCTCGCACGACTCAGCGCAGAGGGGTACGTTAAACAAAGAGAGGAGATGGGATATCCCCTCACAGGAAAGTTCAACAGGAGTTAACGCAGGAGTTATTTTCTCATGGCCAAAGAATTATTGCTGGAAATAGGGACGGAAGAAATCCCCGCCGCCTTCATGCCGAAAGCGCTGGAGGATATGGAGAGAATCATCACAAAGGAGTTTTCCGAAAACCGTATCGGCCACGGTCGTATACAGACCATGGGTACACCGAGAAGGCTTCTCCTGTCGGTTTTGAACGTGGATGAGAAACAGGAAGATCAGCTCCTGGAAAAGATGGGTCCTTCCACAAATGTGGCATTCGATAAAGAGGGCAACCCCACAAAGGCGGCCATCGGATTTGCCCGGGGACAGGGAATGGATGTCTCCGATCTGGAGATAGTCGAGACGCCCAAGGGAAAACAGATCTGTGCCCGCAAAAAGATCCTCGGTGAAGATACAAAGACCATTCTGACGGCCCTCCTGCCGCGGTTTATTATGTCCATTCCCTTCCGGAAATCGATGCGCTGGATGGATCTGGATATACGCTTTCCGCGACCGATTCACTGGATGCTGGCCCTCTTCGGGAATGAAGTCGTTCCCTTTTCGATAGAGAACATAACCAGCGGGAACACCAGCTGCGGCCACCGATTCATGGCCCCCGACCCCTTCACGGTCGACGGGTTCGAAGACTACCTGAAGAAGGCCGAAGAACGGTTCGTTATCGTGGATCCGGAGAGAAGAAAGAAGATCATACAGGACGAGGCCAAAGCAGCCGCCCAGGCTGTTTCCGGTTCGGTCCTTGAGAACGAAGACCTCCTCGGGGAGGTGAGTTTCTTGGTCGAATATCCCTCTGTCGTATGCGGAACCTTTGACAGGGAATATCTGACGCTTCCCAAAGAGGTCCTCACCACGGCCATGATGAAACACCAGAAGTACTTCCCGGTTATCGACAGTCAGGGGAAGCTGCTCCCTCACTTCATCACCGTGAACAACACCGTTGCGAGAGATCCATCGGTCGTCACCCGCGGCAATGAAAAGGTGATCAGGGCGCGGCTCGCCGATGCCCGGTTCTTCTTCGAAGAAGACCAGAAGACGCCCCTCGAGAATCACCTCGAAGATCTGAAAGACGTCGTGTTTCACCGAACCCTCGGGACCTCATACGAAAAGGTGATGCAGTTCAGGGAACTCGCCACGTATCTCACAGAGGAAATCGGTCTGCCGATCGGTGATACCGTCGACCGCGTGGCGATCCTTTCCAAAGCGGACCTGGAAACCCAGATGGTGTATGAGTTTACCGAACTCCAGGGAGTTATGGGAAGAGAGTACGCCCTGCTCCAGGGCGAGAATCCCGTTGTTGCCCAGGCAATTTACGAACATTATCTTCCCATAGCCGCCGGCGGTGATCTTCCCGAGACGGATGAGGGAGCCATCGTCAGCATCGCCGACAAGATGGATACGATTGTGGGCTTTTTCGGCATCAATCTGATTCCCACGGGAACGGCAGATCCCTTCGCCCTCAGAAGACAGGCACTGGGAATCATCAATATCATCCTTACCAAAGGGTATGCCATCAAATTAGACGAACTTATCGGCCGGAGCATCGCGATTCTCGGCAGCAAAGTTCAGAGGGATCCCGAAGAGACAAAGGCAAACGTGCTCGATTTTTTCAAAGGAAGATTTGAAAATCAGCTGGTTTCTCAGGGGCACCCCTATGATGTGGTCAACGCCGTTCTGGCGCTCGGGATATCCGATATCGTCCAATCTCTCCGAAAGATAGAGGCGATGGAGAACTTCAAAACCCACCCCGACTTCGAACCGCTTGCGATCGCCTTCAAACGGGTCGTAAACATCCTCAAGGAGTTTAGAGGCGGCTTTATCGATGCGGCTTTCTTTGATTCAACTGCGGAGTCCAACCTCTATGATTCATTTATCAATATACGGGAACGGGCAAACGGATGCATCGACGAAGGCAGATACTCAGACGCCCTTTCCGAGATGGCAACCCTCCGGAAACCGGTCGATGCCTTCTTTGAAGAAGTTATGGTTATGGCTGAGGATGAAAAGATACGGTTTAACAGGCTGTCCCTGCTTGAAGAAATATCGGATCTCTTTTACCGGATCGCCGATTTTTCAAGAATCGTAACGGAAAGTTGAAAGAGATCGTTCCTTTCACATTTATTGGAGAAGCTGCTGCAACAGTCAGGGTCCTTTTCGAAAACCATTTATAACTATTGGTCTTTATTTCCTTACCCTCCGGTTGTTTTTCAACGGGAAATTTTTCTTCTTGACAATGATCAGGATTTGTGAGCATAAAGCAACAACATTTTTTAGAAGGTGTTTTTAATGATGGGCAAAAATTTGAATGTAACTTACTGGTTTAGCTATTACTTTTTTGGCGGATCGGTGTGCCCATCGCTTATGAGTAGCTAAATTCAAAACATAAATGAATGTAAGCCATGGGTAGACCGAAAGCGTCTACACCGTGGCTTTTTTGTTTATAAGGCCATGGTGAAACCGGTTTCACCATGGCTTTTTTATTTTTTTACAGGAGGATTTAAAAAGTGATCATCGTAATGAAAAAGAACGCAACACAGAAACAGATACAGGATGTAATCGACTGGATTGAGTCTGTCGGTTACAAAACACATCCCTCCCATGGGGTCGAGCGCACTATCATAGGCGCCGTGGGAGACAACCGAGGTAAGGAAAACCTCAAGTTCGCCGAGTCGCTTTCCGGTGTTGAAAAGACGATTCCCATCCTGAAACCCTACAAACTGGCCAGTCGTGAGGCAAAAGAGGGGAACACCGTCATTCGAGTCGGTAATGCGGAAATCGGTGGTTCAGGATTCGTCGTCATGGCGGGTCCCTGTTCGATTGAAAGTCCGGAACAGATGATGGAGAGCGCCTTCATCGCAAAAAAAGGCGGGGCCGATGTTATCAGGGGAGGAGCCTTCAAGCCGAGGACATCGCCGTACAGCTTCCAGGGCATGGAAGAAGAGGGGCTGAAGCTTCTCAGGGAAGCCGGTGACAAGACCGGCATGCCGGTTATCACAGAGGTGCTCAATACCACCGATGTCGATCTGGTTGAAGAGTATGTCGATCTCCTCCAGATAGGGGCACGAAACGTCCAGAACTTTGCCCTCTTGAAAAAGGTGGGAAAGGCGAAAAAGCCCGTCCTTCTCAAGCGAGGCATGATGACGACGATCGAAGAGTTCCTCATGTCGGCGGAGTACATCCTTTCGTCGGGAAACGACGATGTCATCCTGTGTGAGCGAGGGATCCGCACCTTTGAAACGGCGACCCGCAACACCCTCGACATCAGCGCCGTTCCCGTACTGAAGGAACTGTCGCATCTGCCGGTGATCATTGACCCCAGCCATGCGGCGGGTAACTGGAAATATGTCCTTCCTCTGACGAGAGCGGCCCTCGCGGTTGGGGCGCATGGTGTCATGATCGAGGTTCATCCTGAACCGGAAAAGGCAGTCTCTGACGGGACTCAATCATTAAAACCTGAAAAATTCTATAATCTTATGGAAGAAATACGAGACCTTGAGAAACGTATAAGCAAGGAAGTGTAGGTGTCATCATGAAAAGGATTACGGTACATCTCGACAAGCAATCATCCCTCTCTCACGAGATCTACATCGGCCATAATATCCTTGACCGTATGGGACTCGTCATCGCGAAAGGCAATACCGTTCATCGATATACGGTTATCACCGATTCAAACGTATCCGCCTTGTACGGAGAAGAGATCCTCGGCGTATTGAAGGAGGTGCATGTGAAGGCCGATCTGATTGAGTACCCGGCCGGAGAGGCGTCAAAGAATATGGATACGGTCCTTACCATTGTAAAGGAACTGATCCATCGTGGCGTCGACCGGAGTTCCGCCCTCATCGCACTCGGCGGGGGCGTTACCGGCGATATAACCGGCTTTATTGCATCCATATACATGCGGTCGATCCCCTGCCTCCAAGTACCGACGACTCTCATGGCCCAGGTGGACAGCAGTATCGGCGGCAAGACGGGGATCGATCTTCCGGAGGGTAAGAATCTTCTGGGGACATTCTCTCAACCGCAGTCCGTATTCATAGATCTCCGGTTTCTCGAAACACTCCCGGACGATGAATTTAACAATGGGTTGTCAGAGGTTGTAAAGTACGGTATCATTGACGATATTGATCTTTTCACTCTCCTTGAAGGAAAATCCGGCGCGATCAGGGATCGGGAACCGGACGTGCTCCAAACGATCGTCGAGAGGTCATGCAAGATAAAGAAGGGCATCGTTGAGATCGACGAACAGGATATGGGTGTGCGCCGTATCCTCAATTTCGGTCATACGATAGGACACGCCATCGAAGCGGCATCGGGATACAGAGTTACCCACGGGAACGCCGTTTCAGTAGGGATGATCGCCTCGGCTCGCATATCGGAAAAGATGAAGTACCTCCCCTTCGAGGATCGGGTCAGGATACAAGACCTTGTAAGGGCTGCAGGCCTTGCCGACCACATTCCCGCATCGATCGATACCGAAGAGATCATTGAGAAGACCAGAACTGATAAGAAGAGGGAAAGGGGTTCCATCCACTTCGTGCTGCTGAAGAAGATCGGGATGCCTTTCATCAACGGATCGGTAGATGAATCGCTTATCCTTGAAACCATTGAGGAACTGAAAAAATGAAATCCAAACCGTTTGATCATCTGAGAGATCGTTTGAGACAGAAGGATGAGGAGATTGTCAGGCTCTTGAACGAACGGGCTCAAATATCTCTGGAGATCGGAGACATAAAAAAGGAGGAGGGGCTGGAGATCTATGATCCTGCTCAGGAAAGCAGGATTTACGCACGTCTGCATGAACTCAATGAAGGTCCTCTTTCCGACAGGGCACTGAAGGATATCTTCACCGAGATCCTCTCCTCGTCACGTGCCCTCCAGGCGCCCATATCGGTCGCCTATCTGGGTCCGGAGGCTTCATTCTCCCATGGGGCGGCACAATCCCATTTCGGGAAAAGCGCCCTCTTTTTCCCCCAGCCTACCATATTCGATGTCTTCGATCAGATTGAAAGAAAAAAGGCGGACTGGGGCGTCGTCCCCGTGGAAAACTCCCTGGAAGGGGCCGTCAAACTGACACTGGACAGGCTGATCACAACACCCCTGCATATCCTGGGAGAGATCTTTCTGAAGATCAATCACTCTCTGGTATCGAAGATAACCGATCCGGACGGCCTTAAACGGATATACTCCCATCCCCAGGCACTGGCACAATGCCAGGAATGGATCAGGAAAAACCTGCCCCACTGCTCCCTCCATGAAACGGACAGTACGGCAAAGGCCGCCCGGAACGTTGCAGAGGACGATAAAGGGGCGGCCATCGCGAGCAGTAATGCCGCGGCTCTCTATGGACTCAACATCATCGCGGAAGGAATCGAAGACAATCCTTCGAATATCACCCGGTTCCTCGTTATCGGAAAGGGAGAGGGCAAACCGACGGGAAAGGACAAGACGTCCATCCTGATGGGAACCCGACACATGCCGGGGGCGCTGTACAGTTCGTTGCAACCCTTCGCCCAAAAGGATATCAATCTGATGAAGATCGAATCATACCCCATCAAGGGCACTATGTGGGAGTACCTCTTCTTTATCGATTTCGAAGGTCATGTGAAAGAAGACAGAATAGGTGAATGCCTTGATGCTCTCGGCAAACATGCCACTCTCATCAAGATACTGGGTTCGTACCCCATGGGAGACCCACAGCCATGATCTGCATCCCGATCGTCGCAAAAACGAACGAAGAAGCGCTGACACGGATGGATGCCGCGTTTCTTCTGTCCGATCTTGTGGAATTGAGGGTTGATCGTATCGAAGGGGCGAACCTCAAAGAACTGTTATCCGCGAAGAAGGGGCCGGTCCTTGTCACGGCACGCAGAAAAAAGGAAGGTGGAAACTTCAGAGGGAGTGAAACACAGCGGATTGCCTTGCTGCGCGAGGCAGTTCGACTGAAGGCAGATTTTGTCGACGTGGAGCTGAGTACTACAGCAATCCTTGTGGACACGGTACGAGAAGAGATACGAAAAGAGGGAGACAAAACAAAACTGATCATTTCCCACCATGATTTCAATCGAACCCCCCCATACCGGACGCTTCAGGGGATATGCGACCTATGCCTCGCGAGGGGTGCGGATATCGTCAAGATCGCCACCTTTGCAGACTCGTTGGAAGCCAATCTCAGAATATTGCATCTGATCGGATGGGCACAGAGAGGGGGACATCCCATCATCTCCCTCTGCATGGGGGAGAAGGGAACGATAAGCCGGGTTATGGCCCCTCTGTTCGGTTCATACCTGAGTTTTGCCTCTCTCGATGAAGGTCAGGAATCCGCCCCCGGGCAGCTCACCGCTGTGGAGATGCACCAGATACTGAGGATACTGGAAAGATGAAAAACGAATCACGGATATACGCCCTCTTCGGCAACCCGGTGACACAGAGCCTCTCACCCCTGATGCACAACATGGTCTTCAGTGAACTGAAGATCGATGCATCGTACCGGGCAATCCGTATAGAAGATGCCCGGGGTATACCGGGGCAGATGAGGGCACTCGGCATCAGCGGGGCGAGCATCACGATCCCCCACAAAACCGGTATTATGCCGTACCTCGACACGGTCAGTGACAGCGCCGAACGGATCGGCGCGGTAAACACGATCACCCATACGGATGGAAGGCTGCTGGGGGACAACACCGACTGGACGGGCCTTGTCCTCGCGCTGAGCGACGCACTTGAGGTTCAGGGAAAGAGATTTGTCATCCTAGGAGCCGGAGGGGCTGCGAGAGCAGCCGTGTACGGTATCATCAATGCGGGAGGGACTCCCGTCATCGTGAACCGGACAAAGAAAAAAGGGGAACAGATCGCACGAGAGTTCGACTGCGATTTCTATCCTCTCGACCAGATACGTAGAGTAACCGGCGACTGTCTGATCAATACGACGCCGGTAGGGATGTTTCCTGATATGGATGCATCTCCGGTTGATATAAAGACGCTCGAACGGTTTCAATGGGTCATGGACACCATCTACAACCCCCTGGAGACACGGCTCCTGAAGGACGCGACCCGGGCGGGTCTCCGGACCGTTTCCGGCGACGCCATGTTTGTCCACCAGGGGGCGCAACAGATACGGATATGGACTGGTCTGGAGCCTCCTACAGAGCTCATGAAAAGGGTCGTCCTGGAAAGACTGAGTGAATGAAACAAATTAGGATACTGGAAAAACCGGATGCGACCGTCAGGGTGCCCGGATCGAAGAGTTATACGCAGCGGGCTCTTGTTATCGCCTCACTGGGAGAAGGAGAATCCGTCCTGCGAGGCTCCCTGATTTCAGACGATACGAACCGTCTGATAGAAGCCCTTCGCTCCTTCGGCGCGGGAATTCAGGTCTCCGGCACCGATATTACGATCACCGGCACCGGCGGAAAAATACAACATCCCGGTAAGACGATATCTCTGGGAAACAACGGTACCGCGCTGAGATTTCTCACGACGCTGGCCTCTCTCGGCACGGTGGAGAGCACCCTCGATGGAGGAGACCGGCTCAGGGAGCGACCGCTACAACCGCTCCTCGAAGCCCTTCAAAGGCTGGGAGTTGTCTGCCGCGGCACGGGTACGGACGGCTGCCCGCCCGTTACCATTCGGGGAGGAGGCCTTCGAGGCGGCAGGGCGGTTTTCACGGATGCCCACAGCAGCCAGTACATCTCTTCCCTGCTGATCAGCGCCCCCTACGCAAGAGAGGACGTGACCGTCGAGTTGAACGGATCAACTGCTTCCCTCCCCTACATTGACATAACCACCGATGTGATGCGTGATTTCGGCGTGGATGTACGACATGAAAAGACAGATCGATATATCGTTCAGACCCCACAGAGATACACGGGGAGAGAATATCAGATCGAAAGCGACGTATCGAGTGCATCATACTTTTTCCTGGCCGCGGCCCTCTGCAAGGGGAAGGTGCGGGTCCCGGATATCAATCCCCACACCCGCCAAGGAGATATCGGCATCCTGGAGATCATGGAGCAACTGGGCTGCCGCGTTATGAGAGGACCGGACTGGATTGAAGTCACGGGTGGAACCTTGCGTTCCGGCGACTTCCGTTTCGATATGGCACGCATGCCCGACATGGTCCCGACCCTTGCTATCCTGTCTGCATTCAGATCCGGACGGACCGTAATCGACAATGTCTCACACCTGCGCCTCAAGGAGAGCGACCGGATAGCGACCCTCGCGACGGAGCTAAACCGGATCGGGATCGATGCCGAGGAGCGGGAAGACGGCCTCGTCATCATAGGAGGGACACCTCACGGAGCGCGGATCGAGACCTACGACGACCACCGCATCGCCATGAGCTTCGCCATCGCCGGGCTCGCGACGGAGGGAATGGAGATCAAAGGCGAGGCGTGTGTCAGCAAATCATTCCCGGGATTCTGGGCTGAACTGGAGGGTCTCTACTCATGAAGAACATCATCCTCATCGGATACCGCTGCACGGGGAAAACCTCGGTCGGGAAAACCCTCTCCGAGAGGCTCGGTCTGCCCCTCTTCGATACCGACGATCTGATCACCCGTGAGGCCGGAATGTCGGTCGGTGAAATCGTACAGGAAGGGGGATGGCCCCTCTTTCGCCGGAAGGAACATGATGTGATCCGGCGGCTCTCATCGCTGGAGGGGAGTGTCATCGCTTCCGGAGGAGGGGCCTTCGAAGATCAGGAAAACAGAGAGGTCATGAAGGATAACGGCCTCTTTATCTGGCTCACCGCAGACGTGAAGACGATCGTGGAGCGAATGCTCGCAGACCGGAAGAGTGACGACCAGCGCCCTCCCCTCTCCGACGGAGATCTCGAGGCGGAGGCCGCCACGATCCTAAAAAGAAGGGAACCCGTATACCGACAACTGGCAACCTTCACCATCGACTCATCCCAAAAGGGTATCGATTCGATAACGGATGAAATCTGTGATTTCTTACACAAGGAGCAGATATGTCAGGAAACACCATCGGAACGCTCTTCAGAGTAACAACCTGGGGGGAATCACACGGAAAGGCGATCGGGGCGATCGTCGACGGGTGCCCGTCGAATATCGATCTCACCGAATCGGACATACAGAGGGAACTGGACCGAAGGAGACCGGGGCGCGGAGGAGGGGCGAGTTCGCCGCGCCGTGAAGAGGACCGGGTGGAGATCCTCTCCGGCACCTTCGAAGGAAAGACGACGGGAACGCCCATTTCTCTGATTATATACAACAAAGACGCCTCAAGCGGCGATTACGATGAGATCAGCGATCTCTTCAGGCCGGGACACGGAGACATCACCTACCATAAAAAATACGGCATCCGGGACTACCGGGGAGGCGGCCGGGCCTCCGGCCGTGAGACGGCGGCACGCGTGGCGGCGGGTACCATAGCCCGGAAGATACTGAACAGAAAAGGGATCGGGATCATCGCATACACCAGAGAACTGGGCGATATTGTAGCGGAAGGTAAAGAATTCGACCGGATCGATCAAAGCGGTCTCCTGTGCCCGGACAGCGAAGCGGCCCTGAGGATGGAAGTCCGGCTGGAAGAGGCGCGCGAAGCGGGCGATTCCCTTGGTGGGATTGTGGAGATTGTGGTCAGGGGGTGCCCGCCGGGTCTGGGAGAACCCGTATTCGACAAGATCGACGCCGATCTTGCCAAGGCGCTGATGAGCATCGGAACGGTCAAGGGTGTGGAGATCGGCGCGGGGTTCGAGGCGGCGAGGATGTCGGGCTCCGTGTGCAACGACCCCATAACGCCGGAGGGATTCGCGACGAACAACGCCGGGGGGATACTGGCCGGAATCACCAACGGAGACGAGATCGTCATCAGGGTAGCCTGCAAGCCGATTGCTTCTATCGAGAGAGAGCAGCAGACAATCGATATCCACGGAAAGCCGGCGATCATACGGGTCAGAGGCAGACACGATGTCTGCGTCATACCGCGGATCATCCCCGTCTGCGAGGCCATGGTCGCCATCACACTGGCGGACCATTTGCTGAGACAGGCGTCTATCTGCGGATAAGCCACCGTGCACCCGAAGGATACTGATTACGGTTTTTCTCTGAATCCGTACGTGACGGGCTGTTGCGGTGCGCTGTTGACGTGCAGTTGGAAGATATCCGCCCGTGCATAGTGGCCCACCACATCAAGATCGACCTTCGCCCGCGCTATTTCGGACAGGTCGAGATCGGCATAGAGGATCCCTTCCTCACCGTAGAGGGGACCAGCGATCACCTCTCCAAAGGGTGAAACGATAACGCTCCCACCCCGGCACAGGACATCGGGCTGCTCTGACAGTTCTTCAAGCATTTCCAGATCGGACGGATACATCTCTTTCGTGACAAACTGATTGCACCCCAGCACAAAACAGCGCCCCTCACAGGCGATGTGCCGCATCGTCGCATTCCAGGTGTCGCGCGAGTCCGCGGTCGGCGCCAGGTACAATTCAACGCCCTTTCCATACATAGCCACACGGGCGAGAGGCATATAGTTTTCCCAGCAGATGAGACCGCCCATATTGCCGATCTCGGTCTCAAAAACGGGCATGGTACTCCCATCACCCTCACCCCAGATCAGGCGCTCCGAACCGGTGGGCTTTATCTTTCTGTGTTTGCCCATGAGGTTACCATCAGGGTCAAAATACAGCAACGTGCAGTATACCGTTCCATGACTATAGGTACCGTCGCGCTCTATGACACCGATGCCGAGATACACGCCGGCCTCTTTGGCGGCCTTTCCCAGGGTCTCCACTTCGCGGCCGGGAATTTCAATCGAATTATCCCAGTATCGTTTCCACAAGGAACGGCCCTCATCGCTTCTGCTTCCCACAACCATGCCAAAGCTCAGCCCCCTCGGGTAGGCGGGGATAAACGCCTCCGGCAACAGGACCAGCCTGCTTTCCCGCGCACTGGCCTCGGCGATCAGATGACAGGCTTTTTCTATCGACAGGGCTTTATCAAACAAAACAGGCGCAGCCTGCACGACGGCCACTTTTACAGTTTCAGCACAACGGTCCATATGGTCCTCCTTTACAGTATGTATAGCGAAATGGGATCACGCTTCATGGTCATCCTTGAGGCTGCCGCCGTAAGGGTTGATCATAATGTCGTCGAAGCAGGTGTGGCAGAATACCTTTGTATTCACGTGACCGCACCCATACCCCCAGAGGTCAAATTTCCGGCAATCCTTGCAGAGTGGAATTTCGCAGCCGTCACAGAAGATGACGGCGGGGGCCTTCCCGCAGATCGTGCACGCGGTGGTTGTGTTCTCTATAATGATCATGGTCTTCGGTTTAACATAAGTGCTGTAACGTATCAATATGAATCAGAGGGTTATTACACAGCGCTTACTTTCGGGGATAGCCCACCGTCTTGAGTTCCTGCCCCCAAACCCAAAGGGGCTACATGAGCAGTATAACCATTAATAGGCAAGCGGCCCGAAGTAATTCGGTCCTCATGACTCCCGTTTTTCGATCATGCCAATCATGTATATCGGCGAACACAGGATGTATCCTCCTGTTTACGTTAATCATCCGATTGTCGGATTCGGATATGGCGTATGATACAATCGATTATCTGCCCTCCCCTTCTCTCTTCGTAGGGACAAACGATTCAATCAGGCGCCCCGCTTCTGACGCACCCCCGTACGACTTCATCCTCTCGCTGATCCTTCCGGCATTCTCCGAGAAAGACGGATCCGAAAGTATGTTGAGGACCTTGCTGCGGACTTCCTCCGCCGACACCTGTTTGTCCTTTCCCGTTCTGTCGGATACGGGTATGACGTAGTCGCCTGCCCCCTGCTCGGCTATCCGCCGGGCGTTGCTCTCACGTTCGGAGTAGGTGGGAATAATCAGGGCCGGCGTCCCGGTGTACAGACCGGTCTGGCATGAACCGTACCCGCCGTGGTGGATAAGCAGATCGCTTCGCTCAGCCATCGCCAGCCCAGGGACGAACGGTTCGTGACGAAAGTTGCGGGGCAGAGAGGCAAAACACTCCGGAAGGGAGTGATGTCCGGTCGAGAGTACAACCTGTATGTCTTCATCGCCCAAGGCTTCGATGCATGCCTGCAGGACGACCTCCGAATCACCAAACAACCGTCCTCCCCTTACATATCGGAGGGTACCCGGATACAGCCAGATCAAGGGCCGATCCTTATCCAGATGATCGATCCAGTCAGGCAGCTTCCCATCCTGGTTCTCCCACAAGATCGGTCCGATGTAGGTCACATCGGCCGTCGGCGGGAGAGGATCCGTCTCCGGCATCCCGACAACAAGCGTCGCATCGCCGAGCAGAAGCTTACCCATCTTTCTGATAGGAGGAAGGTGATATTCGGCCAACACCGCATTCGTAGCCGGAATGGGTGATGGATACGGTTCGAAGGGGGAGTTCTCCCACCAGATAAACCCCTGACTCTCCGGGTGCATATCGGCCTGGATAACGGTGATCAGCGGCTTGCCGCAGACCCGTGCCGCGATGCAGGCGAAGGGATTCCAGAAGTCGACGACAACATCAGGATCATACGCTTGGATTATCGCCACCACCGTTTCCACGTTTGACCTGATCAGTACTTCATTCCCCATCCCGCTCAGGTACATGAAGTGATCGATATCACGAATCTCAGCCGTTCCCGACCGGCGCATGTGCTGTATAAACGAGAAAATAACCCGCACATCCCGTATCAGGTGCCGCGAACGCAGCAGTCGAGACATGCCTGCAAAGCTGATAATATCCCCGGAGATGATGTAATACAGTGGTTCCGTCGGCAGGACGTTTTCGAACCCTGCGTCAGCAAGCAACCTGCTCGGGGCCTCGGCCGGACTGCAGAAGGCTACATGGTGCCCTCGATCAATGAGCTCCCGGGCGATCGGAAGTGACCGTATAAGCAACCCCAGATCGTTTGAAGGGAGTGTCGTGAAAAGGTATTTGCCCATTTGCCCCTCGTCTTAACCTTTTTTTTACACATATGGGAACCATTACTGCATTCCCACCCAGAACAACAGACATCCCCTATTCGCATTTCTCCGGACCCGTCTGTGGAAGCACCAGAGGTGGTCGTTTTGATCGTGCACGCATCCAGTTGACCGCCCTGAGAACCGATGGTTTGCTGATACTCCGCAGCACCAGTTCCTGCTTCCCCGGGAAATTCATCAGCATGACACCGATCAGGATGGTCAGGATCCCCTGTCCCGGTATGAACAGCATAACGATACCGACAACGACAAAGACAAGGCCCGCGAGGTTTTTCACAATAAGATACAAGACTCCTGCCGGAGAGTTTACGTAACGCCGCGGGGAACGTTTTTCCGGACAGAAAAAATAATCTTCAGGGATGCGGGCGACAAAAAACGGCAGTGCCACAATCGTTCCGATAAAGGCGATCAGAGAGGCACCGGATATGCTCCAGAGAAGCAGACTATGGATTCGTGCCCATTCGAACAGTGCCGTCATACCATTCATCGTTAAGATACCCTAACTGAAACTTTTCGGAAACCACTTCGGTGTTCAGGTGCCAAGAGATGCAATATTCCACTCAGACTCATTCGAGCGTCGCACCTCGTTCGACCAACAGTCCTCTCAGTATCGATCTGTGACAGCGGTCTTCATTCTCACAATAGCAACCCACAGAAAAATTGGCGTTGTGAGACAGCGCGGCGAGCAGATCGAGAATCCTGCTTTTATCCGGCTCCGACATTTCAGCGCGGTATTTTTTGATAAACAGGGTCCACTCCTTCTCTGTTTCCGCCGCCTTCCCCAGCTTCATAAGCTCGGGGGTCGGCGCGATGTTCGGAAGCCACACATCATACCAGTTCTGCGATGCGTATTCACTTTTGGGCACGCCTCGCGGGGGACGCCTCACCGCCCCGATGCGCGGTCCTTCCTTTTCACCCCGCTCAGTTCCAAGACGCACAATTCTGATTGTCATGATACACATTCTCCGTATGTCTTCATCAATCGTTACTTACAGCACGTGATCCCCATGGAAAATGAGGCCGGTGACTCTATTTGCCGGTTAATCCCGGAGGTACTTTTCAAGTCTATCGAGCGATTCAGGCAGGTTTTTCCGTCCGAAACCGATGCGAAACGAGTTTAATCCCTTTCCGTAGAGGGTTCCCGGCAACAGCAGAACTCCCGCTTTTGCGACGAGGTCGGCACAGAACGCATCAACCTCTCCCTCGATGAGCGTGGGGAACGCGATCGATCCCGCTCTGGGCCGATACCAGTCGAACCGATCCTGGTGGGATTCGAAGAAGGAATCGAGGAGATCGAGATTGCCGCTGATGATCCGCCGGTTCCGTTCGATGATGGCGTCGGCATGCCGCAAGGCCAGAGTCGCCAGGAATTCACTCGGAGCGCTGCTGCAGATCGTTGTATAGTCCTTGAATGCCGCAAGGTTGTTGAATAAAGATTCATTATGGGTTGCGATCCAGCCGATCCGCAACCCGGCAAGGCCGTATGTTTTCGACATGACGCCGAGCGAAACGGCACGCTCATTCAGATCGGCGAAAGCAGGCAGTCGGTCTGACGGATCAAGTTCCAGTCCGCGGTAGACCTCGTCGGAGAAGACGATAAAGCCGTAGTGATCGGAAAGCGCCGATAGCTCGCTGATAAACTCCGACGATGGAAGATATCCGGTCGGGTTGTGCGGAAAGTTGACCACGACCACCTTCGTGCGGGTAGTAAGAGCATCCTCCAGCCTTTCAAGATCGAGTTCCCACCCGCGTTCCGGGTTGCCCCTCCATTCTGAAACGTGGGCACCAATTCCCCGGGCGACCTCACCGAGTGACTGGTAGCAGGGTGAATGAACGATGATGTGATCTCCTGGAGTGAGGGCGACGTTCATGAAGTTGAAGATAGCCTCTTCGGCCCCCGCATGTACAAGTACCTGATCGGCCGTAATCCGTTCGTATAGCGCGGCAATCGCCTGACGAAGATCGGTATTGCCGAGCGATTCGGTGTAGCCAAGCCACAGGGAGGCGAACCGTTCCTGTGCTCCAGACTCAAAGGCCAGCAGGTCACCCAGTTCCATGCTCTCACAATCCGAGCAGCACAGCAGATAAGGGGCAGAAAATTCATGCTTGGCGAAGTACCGTTCAAGTCTGAACCGATCAAGTTTCATGGTATATATCTCCTGTGTCCGACGATGTACCGTCGACCGAAAGCAGAGTAAAGATCCGCCGCCCCATATCGATAAACGCATCGAGATCTGCGACGGGAATGATGCACGGGGCTCCGTCGGCATATTTGTAGACAATCAGCAGCGGTCCCTTTCCTTCTACGCACAGCCCTTCTTCCCATTCGAAGAGATTAGTGATTCCGGATCTGCTGAAGAGATCTCGGACTGTGGTCTCATCTTTCCCTCTCAGGGTGTATCTTCTCGAAAGATCGGGGTGCCCTTCAAAGTCAATGTTTCCGTACCCGGACTCGGGACCTGCCCCGTCCTTCACAGCACCCGGAGTGATACAAAACTCTGGGAGTGCGAAGTCTTCTCTCCTAAAACACAGTACCGTCACAGGGACTGTGAAAGAATCCGTTCTGTACTTGGAACTCTTCAGTCCCAGATCGGCAAGGGTAATACCCGTCGATCCTTCCCGCTTTGTCAGAAGATTACGTTCCTGACTGTAGTCGATACTCACCGGGAGGATAAGAAAGAAATCTTTCAGGGCTGCAAGGAAGGAACCATCTCCCTTTTGATTGAAGCTGAAACCGCGTTTAACGGCTGCGATCCGCATCTCTCTTGTTCTCTTTCCCAGCGCCCTGATCACCAGCGAAAAGGGGATGAAAAATATCAGGAATATAACAGTGCTATAAAGCAGAATGTAAAGCATGGTTTCAAAAGGAGTGTACATCTGGTGTCGTCCCTTAGAGTGTATATGGTTTATCCACCGGCGCCCTCAAAAAGAAAACCAGCTTTCTTTAAAACACCGGCAGATGCTTCTTGCACTTTGCAGTTCCTCTGCGCTGTACGGAAGCGAGTGAATAAAAATCCCGCTACCATACGTGAAACGGGGTATTATCGTCAAGTTACCGATTCTTTTTTCAAGTATTAAAGGCTTGAAAACATCCGGATTCGATTAAACGCTCACGAAACAAGCTATCTTGTGGACCAATACTATATGCACCGGATAAAAAGTCAAGGGGTTTGTGGGAGATACAGGCCATGTGACACGAGTGTATTCATATCGTTGATTCCATGATCCGTTTCTGTTTCTGGGTCGGATCGATGGAACAGCGAGGCAAGGCTATATCGCACAGACTGGAAAAATGTCCTGATACCTGAATCGCCCCAGAGCCGGTCGGAGATGTCTTTATGGACGACATACATGGTATCGCCAAAATCCCAGAAGACGATAGTTTTCCCCCTGGGTTTCAATCGGAGCAGGGCATCGATGTTGCGCAGGTTTGCCATATACAGCATGAGGTAATCCGCCTGAGTAGCGCTGATAGCATCGTACAGGCTCTTCGTCAGACCGTCGAAATGCAGATACGTCGATGATGTCAGCCAGAAGACCTGACCTGTCTGTATGTCGGGGTATTTCCGCTTTACATAGGCGATCAGATCTCCGGAGATGGAGCTTATCAAAACATCGCTATCACAGTTGCTGGTTCGGATATCGGCTATGATTTCATCTGCCAGGCGCTCGTCTTCCCGGCTGTCTCCCCGCGACTTTATTTCTATATTGAGCTTCTTGCTGAGGATGCCGATGACCTCATCATAGGCAGCAATTTCTCCGCCCGTTATTTCGTCCAGTTCGGCGAATGTCGCGTCACCTATTGCTCTCATGCTGCCAAACAGCCTGAGCATCCTTTTGTCATGATAGACAACGATCTTTCCGTCCGCAGAGTACTGGACGTCGAACTCTATGAAGGCATATTTACGGTTATTATCCGCAGCCTTCAGAGCCGCCAGGGTGTTCTCCCTGTATTCTCCCGATGCTCCACGGTGCGCACCAGCCGTGCACCGGTATCCGTATTGGATTCCGTTGCTTCTTCCCTCATTTTCAAGGATTTTGTCGAGACTCGTCATGTATGGTGACATGGCGCACCCGGTAACCAGTGCTGTAATTGCGATGAGCCCAACTATCAAGGGGATACGAACCATATAAGCAAATCCATGCAGGTAAAAACGACTCCTAACAATTATCGGTTCTGAAAATGAAACAACGAGACAGTGCTGTCGAAAAGCACGAGGTCAACCACGATCGGATTTTCAGGCGATTATTGCACCATCAAGATTCGCCTTTGTTTTTAAGTTCCTCATATCTGAAACAATCCATGACATGATCGTTGACCATGCCGACGGCCTGCATGAACGCGTAACAGATGGTTGCGCCCACGAACTTGAATCCCCTCTTCTTCAGATCCCTGCTCATGGCCTCAGACTCTGGGGTGCTGCAGGGAATATCGGCCATCTTTTCCCATGAATTCTGAATGGGTCGCTCCTTGACAAACCGCCAGATATAGCGGTCAAAGCTTCCATACTGTTCCTGTATCTGCAGAAATGCTCTGGCGTTTGTAATGGCGGCGTTGATCTTGAGTTTGTTTCTTACGATCTCCGGATTACCGAGTAATCGGGTAATATCATCCTCGGAGTATCCGGCAATTTTCCGGACATCAAAATTGTCAAATGCCTTTCTATACCCTTCCCGTTTCTTCAGGATAGTGGACCAGCTCAGCCCGGCCTGCGCTCCTTCCAGTACAAGAAACTCAAACAGGGTTCTGTCGTCGTGAATTGCTACTCCCCATTCATTATCGTGATACGACTGTTCCAATTCTCCCACCTTAGCCCATTCACAGCGTTTCATACACTACCTCCATTTGATTCAACCCAATGTATTCTGATAGGGATTTCTTTCATGACATCCGATCGTTTCGATAAATGATCTGCTAACCGGACGAGGCATCAACCCCATCCGGAGTTATGACTGGGTACGATTTGTATCAATCAAAGGCCATCGTGGTTTTCCACTTTTTCAACACATTACCAACCGATTCCGGTCCCGGCCTGAGTGTCATCTTGTCCGGTTTCCATTCTGATGGCGCTGCTTTCATTCCTTCAAACGCTCGAACAAGCTGAAAGGCCTGAACCTGCCGCAATGATTTGCTCACACTTCTGCCTTCTTGCGTCGGACAGCATGGCAATTCTTTATGAGTTAAGTGTACCACATTGTCATACATGTCTTGTAGAAGAAGCGTAACAGGCGTTAATGGGAATCTGGGGCTTCTTCAGGGAATTTCGTAGAACTAGCAAGATTTCTTACCGTTTTATTGTTTATACGATTATGTATCACCATACTGCGGATTTGTTAATTGCATCACTACCGTTGGTATTCCTGCAGGATTTAATCCACCGTCTTTATAGTCCAAAAATCCAAAATCGGAATACAATGTTCTTGCCGCTTTTCCTTCCGAAACCGATTCATCAAAGGTTTGTACAAATATGCTTTCCTGAGGATTCAGCTTACGAATGGCAAAACTGAGCAATTGTCTGCCGTGACCTTTCCCCCGATATTGTTTTGGGACTGCAAACCAGGCTATTTCGTTTGATTCTTTTGAAATGACAATTCCGCCTTGTAAGGTTTGTTCGTTTCCATCCGAATTTGACCGGATGCAAAAGGCGTTTTTTCGCGATATCGCATCCCGGAGGGCCTCCTGAAACGGCACTTCCTCTGCCATTGGACCAAATAATGGTTCAACTTCTCTCGCGAGCGCGATCCATTGATCAAAGTCTGTTGCCTGTGCATACTGAATATTCATATCTTACTCTATCTTTTCCAATAATACAAAGGTCCCGGCTCCGTAGTTGAACACCGGGAGTATGATTCCGGAGCATCTCTGCTCGCATGATACAGAATTTTCATCGGGTTACCCTTACATAACAAGTTATAGCACAAACTATTTCAGCGTATCAACAACGGTGATCCACTCATTGTGTTGCGCTTTCGCACACACGATCCACGCTGACAATGCCAACCGAAGATACTCAAACACCTGCGAAGATGCGCCAAGCTCATGCTCCGCAATTTGGTAAATGAATTTTCAATGTCTCTCTCGAGTATTGAAGAACCAGAAAAAATGGCTGAACTGTACTCAACAATATGATAGAATGTAATCAAAGGATTTGATTATTTCAAACGAATTAATGAATCGGTTTAGGTTTACTAAAAGCTTTGTGTAATTCTGGAATATTGGCGTACTGAAACCCAGAATATCAGCATTTGAACCGGATAATCCGTCCCTCGTTGAAACCATACCCCCGGATGTAGTCAGGTGCGGGGTCAAAATATCTGAAATTCGGAAGGGCTGTTAATAATTCCGAATTAATGATCAATGGTGAAGAAAGGAGGGCTTGGAGATGGCAGTTATCACAATTTCTCGGCAAATGGGAAGCCTGGGAGAAAAAATCGCCCAGGAAGTATCCGGTAAACTCCAATACAAATATCTTGACAGAGAGGAAATCGAACGAGGGCTTACCTCGTACGGACTGGCAGTCCCGGAAGTGGAGAAATTCGATGAAAAGAGTCTTCATTTCTGGGTCAAATGGCAGATACAGGGACAGAAGTTCTTCCATGCGATGCAGGCGCTTATCTACGAATCCGCCAGCAAGGACAATGTGGTGATCGTCGGTCGCGGCGGACAGGTTCTTCTCAAGGGGATCCCCGGTGTTCTTCATGTCCGGATCATCGCTCCGCTACAGGACCGCGTCACGCGACTCGCCACACAACATAAAGGTGACGAAAAAGCATTGCTGCGAATCCTGAGGCAGAGTGACCGTGACTCCGGGGGATTCATTCGAACCTTCTTCGATGTTGATTGGGAAGATACATACCTCTATGATCTCACACTCAATACCCGTGATCTCCCGGTGGATGTGGCAGTCAATATGATCTTGCAGGCGACTACGGCTGTCGAGGCGATGAAGGATGTCCAGAGCTATCGGGAAAGATTGGATGATCTTATTCTTCAACAAAAGGTTGAAAACACACTGTTAAATGCTGATATCAGCGGTATTCATGCCAAGGCGGAAAAAGGCGTGGTGACCTTGAGTGGAAGCGCACCCTCGAGCATGGAAAGCAAGAGATATGTGGACCTGGTTTCAGAGATTGACGGGGTTCAGAAGGTCGAAAATAATATGCTCATAACGATGCCTACCAGCATGTAAGTCCAATAGCCGCATTCCCTGAACCTTTCCATTCTCCTGGTCCTCAGGGGGATGGAAAGGTATCAGTCTATATCGCTCATATTACTAGACTCAACGGACTATACCGATTTCGGGAAGTCACGATCTCATTCATCCCTAACCCGCTTTCTGTGGTTCATAGGTGATAAGAGCCCGCTTTATCTTAAACAGCATGGTACTATTCTCAGGCACTCTTTTGATTTTCACATCCGAGCATGATCCAACCTTGCCGCGCAAGCTATCGAGTATAATATCTTTAAAAGGTCTTCCCGCAGTCCGCTTGCCATCGACCTCCACAATAATATCTCCGGATCGTATGCCTGATTTGTCTGCTTCACTGCCCTGAAAAACATGGAGTATAACAATTTCACCCATATTGTCGGGCGATTCGATATCATACAACTGTGCGACAACGATTCCAAATCCTCCGAACTCTTCACTTTTTGCCATTGAAGGCACAAGGACGACTACACACAGGAGAAACAGCAATATCACTTTAATGTGAAAGGTATTTGTTCTCATAACAAACTTCTCCAATAGGGATTATGCCGAGCGCTACGCTTCAGCAGCCGATTCGACCTATTAATGGTAACATTTTTTAGGATTCGATCAACACATCTTTCAAAGGGCGACGATAGGATTTAGGCATGGGATCTGAGTACCCTATCCGCAATAACAACAGAGAATGCCCGTTTTTCAACCCCAAATGCTTTTGTAGTTTTTCTCGTATCGCTACTTCTTCGCAGGGCATATTCATATGGGCATGTTTGATATTGAGAGCGGTGGCCTTGAGTACAGTCCGTTCAAAACTTCGGCCCACATTGATCCAAGATTCTCTATCATCTGATTCGGCGATAAACAATGCCAATCCCGATGACTCACGGATGAGCTTTTCACATTTTTTTGCCTCACCTTCAGGAGTGGCAAAGGTATTCAGAATAAATCGGCCCATCCATGTCGGGACGAACGGTAATCCCATGGAAGCAGGGTTCAGTCCGTCACGATATGTGAGAGCGTCCTTTTTCCTGAAACGGATCCATTCGATTAGCTCATTGACAAATGCCTTATTGCGAAACTGCAGTACATTCCCCTCTTTTACAAATTCTATGATCGGATCGATTTCTTTTTCCTCGGTAAACACAACAAAAGAAACCCTGTCCTGCTTACCGGCCTGTCTGAGTTTCTCCAGGTCTTCAGCGGGAATCGGCCGGTTGTCATACTTACTCCGGGTTGCCTGTCGATTCGGGATGGCATCGAAAAGGTCGGTATCACATTCCACCTCTTCCTCGTTAAGAGTTACTCGGATGCACCCTTTCTCTTCATCCGGCGGGAGACACTCTACCTGTGCACCATAGCCCATGCGGTTCGCCGCAATGATAAGATTTTCCAGAGCGCATCCCAGGCTGATAAACAAGGCATGGTCATCAGGATCAACGACGGGAAGCCTTCGTGAGTAATCGGGATATATCCGAATAGAGTTGTTTCTGATCGAAAATGTCCAGGGCTGGGTATTATGTCCCGAAGGTGCCAGTGTGGCGTAATGAATAATCTCCTTGAATCGGTTTTCCATTTTCTGACCTCCCATACTTATTTTATGCCGTTTCTTTAACTGGTAAAAACAAGTTCTTCATTCCTAAACCGCCGCGGAAGGCGAAAATGAGATACAAGAGCGTGAAAGAGGCATCGACAATTCCGGTGAACCAGAATGTGGAAGGGAAATCCTTGTAAAACAGTATATAGGCGTACAACTGAATGACATAGAAAATCCTGCCGATAATCAGGCAGCCAACATTAAAAATATATCTTCGAATATTAACAGACGACAAAAATTGCAGATAAGCAAAGCAGAAAAAGAAAGATGCAAGAAATACGCTGTAAAAAGAATGGGTCTGAGGTTCGTCGATTAATCGACCTGTCCCGATCACAAAGAGATACAGAATACCGGCTATCGTATCCCAAATTCCGCTTGCGACAAATGTAACAGCTAAGGGCCTGAGATTGTTTTCATTCATGTATTTACCTCCTTTGATTGGGGATACATTGTATTAGTCGTATAACATTTGAACTGTGTGGTTAGATTAAACCTCGTTTACCACATCGCAAAATGTTAAAAACTGACAAATGGTTGGGAAATCCCAATTCGCTAAGCCTTGTTCTTGCATCTTTTTGATTTCACTATCGTCAGGACAATCATCAAAGTACTCAGGATACTTAGATACGAACCACATCCAATAAACTTTAGCTTCTATAGGTATGTCGCCACACAACCTCTGGAGCATAACAATTGCATCCATAACGAAATCCTGTATGAATTGTTCAAGAGGACCTATATCTATTTTAGCTGTAGCATCCCTATTTGCGTGTTTGAAGAAGTTATACGGGTAGTTAATCAAGCTAATAAAGTTCTGAATTTCGTTGCCTTTTAACACCTGTGTGTTTTTCACGAAACTTTCAATCCCTTTTGCCTTTCCCAAATCAATCAGAATTTGATGAGCTGAAGCAATTATCGTATGGATCACGACAGCATCACGCTGCTCAAAGAATAGGCGAACCGCTTCTTTAATCTGCCTCTTAACTACGTCATGCTTATCGATCAAATTAACTTTCATTGTTCATTTTGTCTAACATATAGCGGATTACCAATCCTAAATTGAATCAATTAATCCTATGGTTCGGGAAGCGCTGTACGCTGACCGAATCAGCACAACGTTTCCTGAACATTAAATAGCCGGTTTTCTGCATAAAACAAAATACGATGAATTGAATAATAATCTGTAATATCCTCTACAGAACGTCAGCGCGTCTTCGCACACCCGAACGAGTTGCATAAGAATATCTGAATGGGCTGTACGTTCCCCTCTTTGTTAGCCCTGCTTTTTTACCGCGGCATACATTGGTAGTTATAAAACGAAAAAACCCCGTCACTGTATGTGTAACGGGGTATGGTAGTCAGATCATAGTTCCCTCTTGTCTGGTGATAAGGGGTTCATGATGCCTGAAATCGATTATCTGTTAATAAACAAGCGCATTTTCCGGTCGATGTTACATGTATGACTTTTAAAGTCAAGGAATTTATTGGAGAAATGAAAGTCGTTCCTCAGCGTCACCTTACTCGAAACTGCTTTTGATCAGTTCCGTCAGTCCTTCGGCATCGTTTTTCTCCACGAGTGCTTTCAGCTTGGAGAGGCTCTGTTCGTAGATCGCGATGAGCCTGTTGATGTCCGGATTACCGGTGATGATATCCGCGTAGAGCCGGGGATTCTGGGTGCATACCTTTTCGATGATAGCGAGTTTCGTATCGAAGATGGGAGTGGAAAATTCTTTCAGCTCGGCGGGATCGACACCGGTCTCTTTCAGGGTCAGCCCCAACGTAATGGTGTCGAGGTGGTTCAACCCCTGGATGATGGACATCATCTCATCGTGTTTCCTCGGTTCCACTTCGAAGACATGGGCGCCCCGTTTCCTGAAAACTCCTTCCGGCCAGCCATTCCACCGGTCGATCCTGGCGGGGCACAGGGCGATATTGAGCCCCTCTATCGACGGGACATCGGGGCCGAAGAGGGGGTGACATCCCATTACCTCCGAACGGGAGGATGCCAGCATCGCCCTGACCGGTTCTTCTTTCAGGGAGGTAAAATCCATGAGGAGAGAATCCTCCTTCATCTTAGGGCCGATCTCCTCGATAACTGCATTCGTAACATTTATCGGTACGCTGATGATTACCACACGGCAGACCCGGGCCATTTCATTGATGCTCAAACCGGTTCTTCTCCCCGACACATGAACGGTATATCCCTCTTCAGTGAAAAAGCCGGCAAACCATTTTCCGATGCCGCCGGTGCCGCCAATAATGCCTATCTCGAATGTTTCCATCAGTTTCCGTTTCGTATACGTTTTACAGGGCCGGATTCGTGCCTGAAACCGTCCGCCTGCTATCTTTAGCATAAACGGCAATGATATTCACCTTGTTATTTGGCAACCGCTCCTCTAGACCATACCCAATAAGATTGCACACTAATTACCATTTACAAAACTATGCTAAGGTGTTACGGTGCGAAACCATTTTCGAAATGGAAACCAGATACTCTCACTCTCAGGAGGAATACCGTATGGGAAATAAGTTGATATCGATGATTCTCGTGGCATGTCTGGTGTTATTGCCGGCTCAGATTTACGCTTACGGCGACGGAGGGGGCGGCGATTCCGGAGGAGGTTCCGGAGACGCCGGTGGAGACGGAGAAGCCTATACGCAGACAGATACCGGTGTCGGTGGACCACCCCTGACTTTTACACCACCCGACGATCTGGATTACGGTATTCCGGATTCATATACGAATCCGGAGAGTACCGTTTCTGACGGTACGACGCCGCTGACCTACAAGGCGCCCAATAAGGATATTTCCACGGCCCTATCGCAGTGGATGAGCCAGAAATATCATTCACTGACGGCCACGTTTCACAGTGCTGTCGCCTCAACCTACGGTATCATGGGCAGTATCGCCGGTCTCATCAAGGTAAAGGCGAAGATCGCCATCGCCACCATGGCTTTTATCGGTGCCGTGGCCGGTCTTATTGCCATGGCGCCGGCGGCGGCAACCGCTCTTGGTATTACCATTGCAGGGGCCAAGGCGACGGCGGCGGCATACGGTGCGGCAGCGCTTATCACCGGAGCCCTCATGACGGGCGCCGAAACCTATGACAAGAGTCTCTCAAAGGGAAAGAGCCAGACCGAAGCCGCCGAAGACGGGTTGAACAGCGCCGCCGGAAAGGGGCTTATCGACCATGCTATCAACCTGAATCCGGCCTTCGGAACGATCGACCTTATTCAGAAGGCCGGAACCGGCAAAGGGGTCGGTGATATGACTCACGACGGTACTACCGGAGGAACACCCGATATCGGCGACACATCCATGTCTCCGATAGACGCTTGATGGAATACGGAGGGAAAACAATGAAACGAAACAATCATATTCTGTACGTATGTATCGCAGCGATGATAAGCCTCCTGATATTCCTTCTCACCGGCTGCAAGGAACAAATGGCGGCTCTGACGCAGGTACTTCCCGGTTCTTCTTCCAATCAGGAGGAACCCCGGTCGATCTATCTCCCTAACAAGGCAATCCCCGCCGATATCAAACTGGTCTCGGCGGCAATGGGGGTTTCCGCATACGGCGAAGATCCGCAGAAGGTGTCCAGTATCAAATTGGAGCAGGACGTAGAAAAACCCTGGAAGGCTCTCGTTCCGTCCACTTTCGTGCTGGTTCAGCATAAGATTCTTCAATACGGTCAATCCACGGAATTTCAGCAATCCATGACCCTTTCGGGTTCCCTCGATTTTCAGGATATCCTGGGCCGTCGGATGATCCTCTTCTATGACGCCACCTATCGAATCGTGGATAACGGCGTCCGAATCTCCCGGAGCGGTATCATGCCGGTCTTTCCCGACGATCCGGAGGTTGTTGCCTTTATCGTGCCGAAAAAGAAGATGCCGAAGAATACGATGAAACTGTTCAACTCCTTTGAAACCCTTTACCGTTTCGCGGCGGACAATGCCGTTGCCATGGGAAAACCGGACAGGCTTCCCGAGGGCGCCGACATGTATTATGTATTTGCTTTCGTGATGGACCGCCTCTCCGTCACGGCCGGCCTTCGGTTCATGGTCGATGATGCGGACATAAAGTCGAAGGGGTATTCCGACTCATCACGGTATTATGACTACGACGGATGGCGGGTGGCCGTGCTGCCCGGGACCTTCAGGCTCCTCGATGAGAAACCTCTCTATTTCAAGCTTGCTTACCGGCCCGGCAAGGAGCAGCCGTTCACGAAACAGTATGAGCGTCAGGTGGCCATGTTCGGAACCTTCGACAGGGAGACGCTCAGAAAGGCTCAGAACCGCAGTGATCTGAATCTGGTACTTCCCTTCAACAACGCCGTCGCTCCCATCAACCATAAGATCAAGAATCGGTGGGAATCGGCCATTGCACAATACCCTGAAGTGTCGGACTCCGACGGCATATTAAAGAGTCTGACCGGAATGCTGAACAAAAAAGATGAGAGTTCCGGGCCGGAACGGATGATACCGTACACCTATACGATCAGTTCACGCGGCAGTCTTCTTGCCCTATCGGTCGATTCAAGGGAAGGGGTTCTGTGGCTTTCATTCTTTCCCGCAAAACGGATGGTTACGGATGTTCCTCTCACGTTGCGTATCGGCAACTCAAGCCCCATCGAACTCCAGCAATACCTTGTGGGACCTCAGGGAACCGATCTGACGAGATACCAGCATATGGGGAACGTTGTCCACTATCGCCTCTATGCCGGTATTCAGGCTCCTCTCGAAGAGAAACTCCTTGTCGGGCTGATGAAGGGTTCCCGGGTAACGATTCAATATTCCACCCAATCCCGCCTTGAGGAAGATACGTTTTCTCTGAAAGGTTCTTCCGACGCGATACAGGCGGTTCTCAACGGTTACGCCGGATAGATTTCGCCGGGCAGCGACACGAATAAGGAAGCTCCCTCGCAGGCAGTTTCGGGGGAGTTTCCTTTAGAATTTCTCTATGCAGATGCGCTGTAACGCCTCGGGCCGAATATTTCCAAATTCGGGAACCAGATTGGAGAGGTTGCGATCCTGTAATCTTGACAGCAGGACCGGTACGCTGTCGTTTCCTTCTGCATCGATATGACAAAGATACTGTGTGGTAAAGGGACCCGTCTCCTTCGATGAAAAGACAAGCCATCGTCCGTTGGGCGACCAGCTGTGCCAGGAGTTCATGATATGGCGGTTGGCGATCAGTTCCCTGGCTGTGCCGCCCCCGGCGGGAACAATATAGAGACGGCTGTCGGGCTGCAGGGCCAGTCCGCTTTTACTCTTGCAGAACACGATCCATTTCCCGTCCGGCGAATACCGTGGGAAGTAGTTGCTCATGCCGTTTCTGCTCGCTCCGTCAATCGGTTCGGGAATACCTCCTCTGCCGTTGTTGAAGGGAATGTGGTACAGATCGTACTGTATCTGATATTTCTCGTTCAGAACCGAGAGGGGGATGTCATGATCGACATCGCGAAGGGCCTCCTTCACCACCAGATCAACGAGATCGGCATTGACGGACGCCCGTGAGAATGCGATATACGTTCCGTCATGACTCCAGTCGGGACAGGTCTGAACGAAGGCGGGATCATCAGCTCCTGAGAGAAGATGAAAGGTCTTATCCGACGGCACACAATAAGAAAGCGCACCTGCGGCAAGAAAAAAGAATTGTGAAAAAGCCGGATCGTTCAGCCTGATAAAAAAAGACCGTTCCTGTACCGTGGCAATGACATAGCTGCCATCGGGCGATACCTTGGGGAAGAACCCAAAATTTACAATCGAATCATCCGATCCTTTAACAGTGTTCCAGCTGATAATATCGTCCGGGAACACATCGACGGTTTTTCCCATATTCGCCATCACGTATCCGCCTTTGTCTCCCCCATAGTCGATATCCATGCCCAGTACGGTTCCGTCCCGGGAAAAGGAATGGCAGTTCCCGCAGACCGGCATCTTCTCAAGCACGACCGGAGGCTTTTCATAGGACGAAAGGTCCGCCAGCAGCCACCTGAAGAGTTCGGGATGGGTTTGAGCAAAAGCAAAGGGGAGCGGCATCTGCATGTACAGGATGGGCGCGCCGACGGGATCGCGGGAGGTTGCAAAGGAGATCTGTCCTCTGCCGGCAATGGCGATGCCATTTTCCGTATCTATTCCGAAAATCGATAGAACCGCATCGCCATCGACAGAATGCTCCTTGATCAATTCCCATGTATTGCGATCAGGTGTCCATAAAGCTTCACGGGTAAGGCAATTGACGGTCTGCCCCTCACCTTGAAAGGAAATCCGTACCAGCCACAGTGACGCGCTGGAGTCCGCGCAATTCCATTGTATTGCCGGTGATGCGATATCTATGGGGAAAAGGGCTCCGTCAAGAGGATTGGTAATACTGACCGCGGGATAGGTGCGGGTGTCATCGACGGTCGATATGATTCCTTCGATTATTTCGCGGGCTTTGGCCGAAGTATCGTCTCTTTGCGTATCTGCCAGGATATAGACGCTGTCCGTTGGCTTGTCCGTGCGAAAGTGATTTCCTGATGAGCATGCAATACACACAATAATGCCAAGCGTGAGGAGAATGATTGTCTGTAATCTCATAATTCCGTCGGATAGTGTCCTGTTTTATCTTTTCTGCTTCTCTGCAGTACCATTAAACCACCACTGTTCATGCCCGGACAGGCCAGCGGGAAAACCGCTCCCGGTCCGGTTCAGGGATCAATAAGCTTACCGTAGTAATCCGGTCTTCTATCGGTAAAGAGGTGATTGTAGATGGTCAGGTGTTTATCGCGTGCCGCTTCCACGTCGATCTCTTCGGCCCTTGCCTCCTGTGAGTCCTCATCGGAACGGTAAATAATCGTGCCGTCAGGTCCGGTTATCTGGCTCCGGCCGGTAAAATGGAGGGATTTCCCGTCTCTGCTTTCGGTTCCGGTCCTGTTTGCCGTTACTGCGAAGACATGGCTCTCGAGACACCTCGTTCTCATGGCATCCTGACAGAAGGGTAGTACAAGATTTGCCGGATGGCAGATAATCTCGGCGCCCTTGAGCGACAGCACGCGCATCGATTCCGGGAAGAACCAGTCGAAGCAGATCATGATTCCCACGTTGCATATGCCTATATCATAGACCTTGAACCCTATATCTCCCGGATCAAACCAGAGCTTCTCCTCAAAGAAGAGGTGCACCTTTCTGTAACGTCCGACGTAGCCGTCGGGAGAAACAAGGACAGCAGAATTGAATATTCTGTCGCCGCTCTTCTCGGCGAGACCGCCGACAATGAAGGTGTCCGTTTCTTTCGCCACATCGCAGAGCTTCTGTGTCGTCTTGCCATAGGGGACCTGTTCCGCAAGGGAGATCGTCTCCTCTTTCGTTGTAAACACATACCCGGTGTTGAACAGCTCCGGAAGAACCAGGAGGTCCGCATCGGATTGCCTGATCAGATTCTCTGCCATCTCCAGATTTCTGTCGACTTCGCCAAACACAGGCTCAAACTGAACCGCTCCAATCTTTATTCCCATCGTTCACTCCATTCGTTCTTTTTCTCGGGATTTTCATTATCACATTCATGATGCCGAACTCAAACATTAACGGTCTCACCATAAAGCGAAAAGCCATGGTCACATGGACCATGGCTTTTCCGGACATTCCGAGATCACAATCAGTCGGAACTAGAGCATTTCAAAGATGCCGGCAGCTCCCATACCGCCGCCGATACACATGGAAACGATCCCTCTTTTCAGTTTTCGTCTCTTCATCTCATGCAAAAGCTGGCATGTCAGCTTTGCGCCGGTACATCCAAGGGGATGACCGATGGCGATCGCGCCGCCATTCGGATTAATGTCACCTTTCCAATACCGGTCTTCTATACCGAGTTCTCTGCAGCAGTAGATGGCCTGAGAGGCAAAGGCCTCGTTGATCTCGAACAGGTCAATATCGTCCAGTGTCAGACCAGCCATTTTCAAAACCTTCGGGATCGCGTACCGGGGACCGACCCCCATCACTTCCGGCTTGTTACCCGCAACCGCGTAATGGGTGAGTTTGGCAATCGGTTTCAGCTTCAGTTCTTTTGCCTTCCCGGCCGACATGATCATCGTGAAGGCCGCGCCATCGGTCATCTGTGATGCATTTGCGGCGGTAACCGAGCCGCCCTGTTTGAAGGGCGATTTGAGCTTTGCCATATTTTCCAGTGTCGCTGGCCATCTCACGCCGTCATCCATGTCAAAGGTCTTTTTTGTCTTGACCCACTGACCGTTCTTGTCCTTCACATATTTCCATGCCTCGATCGGAACGATCTGGTCTTTCCAGTATCCCTTCTGAATCGCTTCGTGGGCTCTTCTATTGCTTTCGACTCCCATCTTGTCCTGATCTTCACGGGAGATGTTATATTCGGCTGCGACATTTTCGGCGGTGACTCCCATGGAGACATAGGTATTCGGGCGATCACCCCATTCGGGATGGGGGCGGAATATCCATCCACCCATCGGGATATGTGACATAGTCTCGCACCCTCCCGCCACGATACAATCGGACCACCCCGCCATGACCTTTGCCGTTGCATCGGCTATGGCCTGCAAACCTGAGGAACAGAAACGGTTGACGGTCATCCCCGACGTGGTAATAGGGAGACCGGCACCGAGTGCTATCACTCTGCCATAGTTCATTCCCTGCTCCCCTTCAGGAAATGAACACCCGCAGATCAGATCATCCACATCTTCGGGCTTGACCTGCGGAACCCTTTCCATCAATCCCTTCAGGACCTGAATCCCTATCTCGTCACCCCTGGTCTGGGCAAGAGCGCCTCTCTTGTACCGTCCCCCCGGGCTTCTCACTGATTTAACGATAACAGCTTCTGGCATAATATTCCCCCTTATCATTGAATGCCGGTGCCGGCCGACGAATCGCGGTCGGCACTGGCGATACATAGCGTATCTGTTAGTTACGCAGTGGTTTCCCCCGTGTTAACATGTGCATAATGCGATCCTGGGTCTTCTGTTCACCTGCGAGACTCAGGAAGGCTTCTCTCTCGCGGTCAAGGATAGCATCTTCCGTTACAAAGGTACCCTCGGGACACATGCCACCCGAAAGGACCCATGCAAGTTTCATCGTTACATGCTCGTCATAATCCGACATGTAGTTACCGTGTTTCATATTAAAGAGGACGGCCTGTGCGATGCCCATCAGGTTCTCTCCCATGACGGGAATCATGTCGGGTTTTTTCTTTGTATGGGTCTTTGCCATTGCGAGAACGAGCTGCTTTGCATCCCATATCTGATGATCTCGATTGAGGCTGATGTTTTCTGTCTTTCGGATGTATCCCAGTTCCATCGCCTCCATCGCACTGGTGGCTACCTTGGCCTGTCCGATATTCATCAGGACCTTCTCGTATATGGGCTGCATGTTCAGGATCTCGGCGGTACCGTCCGGCAAACCTTCCGTGCAGCGTACCATCAACTCCTTGCAACCACCGCCCGCGGGGATTACACCGACACCGACTTCAACGAGGCCCATATAGGTCTCGCCGCAGGGCTGGCATCTCTGACCGTGCATGGACACCTCACAACCTCCTCCCAGAGCCATGCCCGCCGGAGCGGTTACGACCGGCTTTTCCAGATATTTCATCTTCATATTCGCGTACTGAAGATCGTGGATCAGTTTGTCGAGTATATCCCATTCAGCATTCTGAACCGCCATGAGGACCTGAAATATATTTGCTCCCACCGAGAAGTTCGTGCCATGATTTGCAACCACCAATCCCACAAAATCCTTCTCCACGATGCCACAGCTTTCCTCAATCATGGAAATAATATCGCCGTCGATCGCATTCATCTTGGTACGGAATTCGAGACAGACGACACCGTCACAAATGTCTACGAGGGAAGCGCCGATGTTTTTCTTGACGACCTTGTTCTTCGCCGCAAGGTCGGGCAGAAGGATAATCTTGGGATTGTCCTCCATCTTCACATAATCATTCCTTCCGAAGTCATAGTAGTATGTGCCGTCTTCTTTTGTGAGATAGAAGGATTCTCCTTTTTTCAGCATCTCGGTGATCTTTTTGGGAACCTTCAGTTTCAGCTTCTTCATTACCTCTAAGGATCCCCGCACCCCGACGGCGTCCCAGGTCTCAAAGGGACCTTTCTGGTGGTTGTATCCCCATTTCATGGTGTTGTCTATCTGATAGACGGTATCACATATCTCAGGGATACGATTTGCGGCATAAATGAAGTTCTTGCAGAGGTATTCCCGCGCGACCTCGCCGGCAATGTCCTTTTCCGAGTAGAAGAGGGCTCGTAACTGGGCATCGAAACCGCCCTCTTTCTTGCTTGCCTCTTTGACTGATTCATATTTTGGTTTCTCGAAGGGGACGTATTCCATCGTATGATAGTCGAGCGCCAGTTTGACCTTCTTGCCCTTCTCGTCCTTCGTCTTCTTGTAGAAACCACCCTTGGTCTTGTTGCCGAGCCACTTGTTCTCCACCATCTTGTCCATGAACTCGGGCGGGATAAAGGTCTCTACCATCTCGTCGTCGGGCACCGCCTCTACAAGGTTTTTCATGACGTGATAGCCCGTGTCTATACCGACGAGGTCGATCGTTCCGCAGATGGCGGAACTGGGTCTGCCGAGAACCTTTCCAATGATGGCATCCAGTTCCGGTATGGTCAGGTTCTTTTCAAGCATCGTCTTGACGGCATTGGATATATCATAGACTCCGATACGGTTTGCGATGAAGTTGGGAACATCCTTGCAGATAACAACACCCTTTCCGACGACATTCTCCAGAAAATGTGTCATGTAATCGACAAGTTCCTTCTTTGTCGTTTCGCCGGGGATGACTTCAACGAGTTTCATATAGCGGGGGGGATTAAAGAAGTGAACCCCCAGAAACCGTTCCTTGTTCTTGGCACTCATCTTTTCCGATATTTCCCTGATCGGGATACCGGACGTATTGGTCGCAATGATACAGTCGGGTTTGATAACCTTTTCCAGTTTTGCGAAAAGTTCCTGTTTGATCTTCAGGTTCTCAATGACTACTTCGAGAAGAAAATCGACATCTTTGAGAAGATCCAGGTCATCTTCCAGGTTGCCGATGGTGATCATCGACGCATTTTTCTTTGAATAGAAACTGGCGGGTTTGGATTTCAGTGCACCGTTCAATCCGTTTGTTGCGAAACTGTTTCGCCATGCTGCGCTCTCTTTTATGAGGCCCTTCTTCAGATCCGCTTCGCTCGGCTCAAAAGGGGGTACGATATCGAGCATCACACTCTCAATACCCGCGTTGGCCAGGTGGGCGGCTATGGTGGCACCCATGACCCCTGCCCCTATGATGGCAGCTTTCCTGATTTCATACGACATATCAATCCTCCTTATTCATGGGCATACAAGAATCGCCCTGTTTTACGATCTTTCTGTCTCCCCTAGACAGAAAAAGAGTCTTCCAGCATCTCTATAGGGGTCTTGTCCGCCAGCGTAATACACTTACACCGTCCCTCAATGGTGGGAAGTATATTGCATGCGAAGTATTTCGCCGACGCGAGCTTACCCTGATAGAACGCGGCTTCACCGTTATTACGGGCAAGTGCGCGCTTTTTCGCTATGGAATCCTCTGCTCCAGCTTCCGTGTACATCGCATCCAGTTTCCCGGAGGCAATGATCGCCGCCTGAATAAGCTGCCATCCCACAACAAGATCACCCAATATCATCAGGAATGGTCTCGCATTCAGAATGGGCAGCAATACGCTGGAACTCTTCCCCCACTCCGCAAACTGCATCGAGACCCCCACAACGGCATTGTAGGCAGCCTCAAGATGCGGTGCATAACTTTTCATCTCCTCATTTTCTTTGGATTTGGCAATAGTCTGACCGATCTCTCCGAAGAGATTCATCACGTTCATACCCTTGTTCATACCCATCTTCCTACCCACCAGATCCATGGACTGTATATAGTTGGTCCCCTCATAGAGACAGGCGATCTTGCAATCCCGCAGGTACTGTTCCATCGGATATTCCCTGATGTAGCCGTACCCTCCGTATACATCGATACCGAGCGAACAGATCTCGCAGGCCTTATCCGAGCAATACGCCTTGGAAACGGGTGTCAGCAGTTCAACAAACCCCTTCCATTTCTTCTTCTCCGCCTCATCAGTGGCCGCCTCTTCCTTATCGATGCAGAATCCGATAAAATAGTTCATCGCCCTCATACCTTCCACATGAGACTTCATCCAGAGGAGCGAACGTCTGATATCGGGATGCTGTATAATCGGGATAGCCGGTGCATCGGGCATGGTCATCTGCATGATATGCCTGCCCTGGATCCTCTCTTTTGCATACTGTACGGCATGCTCCAGAGCGGCAGAGGCATGTCCGAGACCCTGCATCCCCACTTCCAGCCTGGCTTCGTTCATCATGTTGAACATGACCTTCATGCCGGAGCGTTCCTCGCCAAGGAGATACCCGATGCACTTCCCGTTCTCACCGAAGTTCAGGGTGGCGGTGGCTGACGCATTGATTCCCATCTTGTGTTCGATACCGCCTGTCACGACATCGTTGGATTCACCTACACTGCCATCTTCGTTCACCTTGAATTTCGGAACGATAAAGATGGATATTCCGCCTGTCCCCGGAGGATCGCCTTCGATCCTGGCGAGCACCGGATGGATGATGTTGGCATAGATATCGTTGTCTCCGGAGGAGATAAAGGACTTTGTCCCCTCGATACGAAACGTACCGTCGGGGAGTCTCCGTGCGGTCGTCCTTGTGGCCCCCACATCACTTCCCGCGCCCGGCTCCGTCAGGCACATGGTGCCTCCCCACTCACCGGAAAACATCTTGTACATATAGGTGTTCTTCTGTTCTTCCGTTCCATACTTCGCTATCAGAGCAGCCGCCCCCATGGTCAACCCCGGATACATCATAAATGCGAAGTTGGCCGAGTCGAACATCTCCGTACAGGCGCTCCACACACACAGCGGAAGGCTCTGTCCTCCAACTTCCGGGGGCGCAGGTGCACAGTTCCAGCCCGCCTCGTTAAACTTCTTGAGGGCGTCGTGGATACATGATGGAACGGTAACCTTTCCATCCTTGAATTGAGCCCCTTCCTTATCGCCGACGTCGTAAGTGGGAAGGATGACGTCTACGGCCATCTTCTCCGCCTCGTTCAGCATCATGTCTATCAGTTCCTGGGAGAAGTCGGCATACTTCTCAGCAGTGAAAAGACTTTCGATACCGAGCTGTTCAAACAAAACGAACCGCTGGTCCCTCACGTTAACCAGTGTGTTACCCATAATTCTAGCACCCTCCTTATTCAGATTTTTTCAAGCCTTCGATGAAAACGCTTAAAAATTCATTGACCCCTGAATGTATCCTTTGTGCCCTGGTTGATTCACTCCCGATAAAAAGATGAAGGGAGATTATCCCATTAAGCATCCCCCAGAGGGAATTTCTCATCCCTCTCACATCTTCCCGCCTGAGAAGAAATTCCCCCTTATCAATTCCATATTGGAATATTTGTTCAGTAACAGAGATCGCCCTGTTTGTTTCCAGAATAATTCTTCTATTTGTATCAGGCGATAGATTCAGACTGTTGGCATGAAGCATGAAATTCATCAAGATTCTGAACAGTTCCCTTTCTTTCAGGAAAAAATCCAGATACAGGTTGGCAAAACCGATCAGTACGTCAGACGCACTATCCCCACTTTTGAATATGGGGAGTATTCCGTTGTGGAATCGCTCAATATCCTCCAAAAGCAACTGAGCGCATATCTCTTCCTTGCTGCTGAAATACAGGTAAATCGCACCCTTGCTTAATTCAGCCTTTTTGGCAATGTCTGAAACCGTTACGGGATTGTACCCCTGTTTAAAGAATAATTTCCTCGCCGCCTTAAGAATGGACTTCTTTCTTTGTTCCCGCTCCCTTTCTCTCCTTTTCCACAACACTAATCCCTCACTCCCCCTTTTTTAGTATTGATGTTTCCCGCAACACATTGCGGGAATTTTTTGGTTGGCAATGAACGTGAGCATTGTTTATTCATTCGTGCACGTTGATGCTTGTAAGAGGATGTGTGCACTCTGTCCGATCCAACATATAAACATAGGTCAAATAATGACCATAGGTCATAAGTGTTTTAAGTAATAAAACAAGGGTTGTCAAGTAAAAAATATATGAATCAAACTCATCAAAAATATTGACATACCCTTTGCCTTGTGTTACGGGCATTTCGTTTATTTCTAAACAGAAAAGGCAGCAAAATGATCCTCCGGGAAATAGCGGATTTATTGGATGCCAAGGTCTTGGCAGGGGAAAAACACTTAGGTGTCGAAGTAAAAACCGCCTTCAGTGCCGATCTGATGAGCGATGTCCTCGCCTTTGCAAAACCGGGTAGTATCATGATCACCGGACTTACAAATCCACAGATTGTAAGGATCGCAAGCATCGTGGATAATTCGGCAATTCTTATCGTTAGAGGTAAAATCCCTCCTGACGAAACAATACGACTGGCCGAAGAACTTGACATACCCATTCTTTCAACTCAATACATTCTTTTTGAAACATCGGGAAGACTCTATGCGAATGGGATAGTGGGTTGTATCAGAAAGATTGAAGGTCCTAGAAATGTAGTTCCGTTATGAGTCAGGAATATGAAGTTTCTTTCCCTGTAGAAGGTGAAAATTTTGTTAATGCCGGTAAAGCCTCCGTTGCAATAAAACAATTGCTCAAAGGGCTTGGCATACAGGATGACATCTTGAGAAGGGCCGCTATTGCAACGTATGAAGCGGAAGTGAACATCATATCATATGCCCAACAGGGCACTATCAACGTTCGCGTGACAGATGATAATATATTGATCAATATCGAGGATATAGGACCAGGCATCACCGATATTGAACAGGCCATGGAGCAGGGATACTCCACCGCCAATGATCGTATCAGAGAGATGGGATTCGGGGCCGGGATGGGTTTGTTTAATATAAAAAATTGTTCCGATAGTTTCGAAATATTATCCGAGGTTAACAAAGGGACCCTGCTCAAAATTCGAATCAACAGATAATGTTTTAAATCATTCGACCATGCCACAAGGATTACATCTCCGTGTTGGGTATGGCGAGGACAGAGAGGTTTATCATCTTTTGCACGGTTTGAGACTAAAAAAGGCCAGTATCGTCGAAATCATCGAAAAAAGCCTTGAAAAGGTACACCACGGTGAGGCTATTGATGTGGTCATCAAAACTTCTCTGGATGACCCGGATGTATGGGTTGATCACGAACAGATGGAGACGGCCTTTTTTGACCTGGCACAAAATGCCGTTGAGGCCATGCCGGATGGCGGCACCTTGACCATTATGATTGAGGGAGACGATCAGAGGATTCGTGTCAGTCTTGCCGATACAGGATCCGGCATCACCGATGAAAATATGATGTCTCTCTTGACTCCGTTTTTCACAACCAAACCGGCGGGGGATGGAACCGGACTCGGTCTGGCCATGGCCTATTCCACCTTTAAGACTCACGGGGGGTCCTTATCCGTAGAATCCAATGCCGATCTCCGGAGGGGGGCAACCGGTACTATCGTGAAGATAGCATTCCCCAGACACAGGATCTTTCAGGATGCAAAGACGAGGATCATCATGCATGAAGATGATTAGTCGCTAATGACCATTTTTTAATGGTAAAAACCTTCCGTTACATTTCCCGATACCGATAGAAGTGAGAAGTGGGTTACGTATTGTTCCTATAGAAATTTTTCGACGGTCACTATCTTGTTTCTTGCGGTGAGTTCGGATGTCAAATCCCGGATGTATCCCATCCGCATCGGCTCGCCGCGAACCAGGTCTGCAACCTGATTGGGATTGATGGCCGCTCCCACCAGGAGATGGATATCGTCTGCCTCCAAGAGATAGCGAGCGAGACGCGTGGCGGCGTCACGATCTTTGGGCAGGTCATGAATTGTCTTGGCCCCCCGTATGATTTCCAAAGCCAGGCCGATGGTTAAGATGCCTTCCGTTACAAGATCAATACCCCTGATGATGGCGGTAGGGGGTGATCCCTTCTTCTTGGGCTTTTCACCGGTTTGTTTCCACGGCGGGACCCATTCCACTTCAAGCTCCTCGTTCAGGACTCGTGCCGCCATCTGTGCCGTACTCCCGCCACAGATAATCTTATATCCCTCGGCGGCCATCAGACGAGCGACGGCTTCCTCATCCGTATCACGGTTACCGGGAGGCCCGGTCAGAATACAGAGGGATACGGAAGGACGTACCTTCATGCAAATAACGCTGGAATCATCACCCGGCTTGTCGTTATACAGTTTCATGCATGTCCGGGACAGTGTTTCGGTAAGCTTCATAGTATCAACACCGGTTCTCACAAAACGCTGCACGGTGGTAGCCACATTCTGCCACCCCCATCCAAGACGGTACACACCGCCCAGACCGGCATGTTCGTATCCATCGCTGATTAATACCATGTAATCGTTTTCCTGGAGTTCGAAACGTGCCTCGCTGATTGTTCTGCCCCCCACCTGGCGTTCTTCGAAGGGAATGGTTTCGAGCTTGTTATCACGGATGAGGATCATGGGGGGGGAATCAAAGAGAACGAGATGGGCATCATGTCCCTTATAGACGATCAAAACGGCGAAGGTTGCATAGGCTAACTTGCGGACGGAGCATTCCGGAAGGGTTTCCAGCAGGGTCTGCATGACTTCCTCCACCGTCGTGCCAACTTCAAACATTCTCGCGGCGATTTCGGCAGTCAGAGACGAAAGGATATTGGCTTTTACACCGCTTCCCAGCCCATCTGATAAGACGGCGACAAACGAATCACGTTTCGTACGTATGATGATCGAGTCTCCGCACAAATCCTCACCGGCCTTGTTCAGACTTGCCCAACTGTATTCAACCAACTGCCTCACGCCTGTTCTTCCTCTTCCAGCAGTTTCGCCAAGTTCAGGACAATCACCTTGCTTTCCGCGGTTGTCTCCCCTAAGAGATGTGCAATCTCATGGGCGACGCGCATCTGCTTCCGTACCACTTCCCGTGTCTGCTCCAGGGCTTCGGAACGCAGTGCGCGGAATACCTCTTTCTCCTTTTCATGCTCCGTAATATCCCGCAGGATGGCCACCAGAAGCGAGTGTCCTTCAACCTTAACGACACTCAGCTCCGCTATCAGCCGATCATTGATACGCCTGGTCTTAGCGATCACGGGTTTTCCCGTATCACGAACGGCTATAAAGTCATCATAGAGTGGAACTAACCGTGAAAGATGCTTTCCCTTGATATCGGCAAGAGAACAGCCAAAGAGTTCCTCAGCCGAGGGAGACATATCCTGAATAGCGAGGTGATCATCAACAATCATAATAGAATTCGGGGAAACATCCATGACGACCTGACGGAGCGACTCGGAACGACGGCGCATGTATGGAATACACATGGTGATCTCCGCCATGCCCCGCAGCGTCGCGATGGCCTTTTCACGACAGCTTGAGTAGCCGCACGCACCACAATTGAGCTCGTCGTCTTTTGTATATTTGTTGACGCGGCGTAAGACATCCCGAATCTGTTCTTCGCTGAATTCCGGGACCGGTTGATGCTTATCGGTGTATACGCGAGACAGATCCGGCCACATCTCACGAGGAGGCACCTGATAGGCCGGACGGTTTTTGTGGTAGTCGACAATCTTCTGCCGGGCGACGTACACACCCCCTGCCAGATCAGCCATGGCAGGACCATTGATACAGCCGCCGGTGCATGCCATCAGTTCAACAAGTGATGCCTGCAGCTGACCGGCACGAATGTCACCGATGATCTTTTGACAGTTTCCCAGACCGCTGGCGACAACAAGTGAGGCGTCGAGCATATCGGCGTTCAATCCCGCCGTACCGACCAGACCTCCTTCGACCGGGAAGAGGCGGGCGTCCACGACGGTTTTTTCTTCCATATCATTCTGGGTGTCTTCAAAGGTGATACCCCTTTCTTCAAACCACCTGTCCAGATCACGAAAGGTCATTGCGGATGAAATCGTACCGGCTACCGGCTCCTCGGTTATCTCCACTGTTTTGGCAATGCAGGGACCGATAAAGACAATGTAGGCATCGGGCCCGTACTTTTCAGCAAGCAGACGACCATGCGCTATCATCGGCGATACAATCGGTGCCAAGTGCGGGATCAAATCGGGGTGGTATTTTTCGACGAGATTGATAATAACCGGACAGGAAGAGGTGATAACCGGCCATCGATCCGGCATTTGTTCGATGTAGTCGCGATGAGCCAGGGCGACGAACTCGGCTCCGAGAGCCGTTTCCTCGGCCGCGGTAAAACCCAGTTGTTTCAACGCCGATTCCATCTCAGAAAAGTGATGAAAGTCGAAATATGCGGGTGCCGAAGGGGCAACCGACGCTATAAGCTTCCGGCCGTCTTTAAGCGCCTGTTTGACATCCTGTTCCGCGCTGCGGACGTCCTTCGCCTGTTGGGGGCATTCGCGGACACAGGTCCCGCACAGGATGCACAAATCCGTGACCACTTGGGCCTGCCCCTCATGCACACGGATGGCTTTAACGTCACAGTGGCGGACACAACGGTAGCAATCACGGCAGCGGGCCGGGTTTGTTACAATGACGGGTTCATTCATAACGGTCTTCCTCTGTCATGTAGAAACAATATATCAATCCTTTTTTCCGATCAGCAATGTGTTTTCCACTTGGCTCATGATCTCTTTATAAAAGAATGATTCCGCATCCTCCGGCAGAATACCGCTGAATTCATGATCGCCGACACGAACGGAAACTCCCTTGGAGCATGAATCCATACAGAAAGCGCCGACGATGTCGACCAGCCCTTCGAGTTTTTCCTTTTTTATAAGATTGAATAATTCCGACGCCAGTTCATCGGAACCACGCAGGCTGCACGAACTCCCGACACAAATCGTTATCAAAAGCATGTCATTACCTCGTTCTATCCGTATTCCGAATAATCGGCATCAGATATGTATCGATAAACAATCCGGGGCGATCTACCTGTTCCACTGAAATAATCCTATTATCGATAACCACGTTGGGACCGCCTTCGCACTGACCAGTACAGAACCGCGCCTTGACTCGGAACCGCTCCGACAGACCGCGTCTCTTCAATTCGGCAGACAGACCCTCCAACAACTTCCACGATCCCTTGATGTAACAGTTGGTTCCAATACATACGCTCATATCGACAGGTGCCTCGGTTTGTCGCACCTCTTCATCCTGGATCGCGTCCTGCACGCGCATGGACCGCCGCTTATAGGTTGTATGCAGGGCATGATGAGAGAGATCGCTGTCCGGTTTGCCCAGCCAGTTTGAATAAATGGCCTGTACGGACGGATTGTCCTGGCTGGTGCGGATGGGTGCCTCCTGATCCAAACGATAGAGGACCTCCAGACGATGTTCCGCATCGCTTTTCAGAAGCGGAGCCGGATTTCCGGAACCGTTGATGCAGCCTCCGGGACAGGCCATGACTTCGATGAAGTCATAGGGGGCGTCATCGGATCGTATCCGGTCAATCAACCTCTGCGCATTCTGTAAACCGCTGACCACCGCCAATCGCACCGTGGCATCTCCCAGCGTAACGGCCGTTTCCTTGACGCCCTGCAGGCCTCGTACCTCTTCATAGGCAAAACTGTCCATCCGCTTGCCCATAACTCGCTCGGCAGCCAGGCGGAGGGCCGCTTCGGCAACGCCGCCACTGGCGCCAAAGATGATCCCCGCACCGGAAACCTTTCCGAAAAAGGCATCGACCGGAACGGGTGAAATGGTGAGCGGATCTATATGTTTCTCCGACAGCATGCACATCACATCCCACGTGGTCAGGACTTTATCAACATCCTGGACATTGTTGGTACCGAACTCGGGGCGCATGGATTCATATTTCTTTGCATTACAGGGCATGACAGAAACAAAATACAATTGTTCGGATCGCACCTTGAGCTGTTTGGCGAAGTATTGCTTCATCACCGCTCCGAACATCTGTTGCGGCGATTTACAGGATGAAAGGTGCGGCAAAATATCCGGAGCAAGTTTTTCACAGTAATTGATCCAGGCCGGGCAGCAGGAGGTTATCTGCGGGAGAACACCACCTTCGGCTATGCGCGACAGGAGTTCGGTCCCCTCCTCCATAATAGTGAGATCGGCCGCCCAGCAGGTATCGAAGACGAAATCAAACCCCAACCGTTTCAGACAGGCGCTCAACACCGGCATGACATCGGCACCATTGATACCGTACTGTTCTCCGAAGGCGGCCCGCACGGCAGGAGCGATCTGAGCGACGACGGTCAGTTCCGGATTCTTCAGGGCCCGGTAGACATCAGGCAATGTCGACTTCAGCGTCAGCGCTCCCGTGGGACAAACCATGGCACAGTGCCCGCAGGCAACACACACGGTCAGATCGAGGGGCCGATGGTCATTGGGACCGACTGTCAAGACATCATTTGTCTCATAGAAGCTCAGTGCCGAGACCCCCATCATTTCACGGCAGACCTTCAGGCAGAGACCGCATAAGATACACTTGCCTGCATCTCTCGAAATGGTGGGGTGGTTTGCATCGATGAACAGAGGTCTGGCCGGCTGTCCTTTGTCGTGCTGGACGCCGTATTCGCTTGCATAGTTGCGGAGCGAACAGTCATATCGTTCGGTACAGCCGCATTCCATACAGCGTGATGCTTCTGCCATTGCGGTTTCCTGATCCCACGTTACGGAGAATTCATCGAAATTCTTTTTCCGGGTGGGCGGCTCGATAACCGGCACTTCACAGCGTTCCGCCGGTTTGATTCCCTGAAAGGTTTCAGGTGGCAGATCCTTCCAGCTATCCTTGCTACAGGCGTAGGGTTCATCCTTGACGGTGACCGTACCGGTACGCACATATTCATCCATGGCTTCCGCGGCACGCTTGCCCGCACCTATCGCCGCAATGGCGATATCCGGGCCCGTAACGCAATCACCTCCGGAGAAGACCCAGGGCAGGGCCGTTTGCATCGTATGGGGATCTGCCATAATGGTGCCCCACCGATCGATTATCGCAGCGTCACCGACACAGGACCCCTCCACCGATTGACCGATGGCTGAGATGATCGTCGTTGCCGAAAGGTTAAATTCCGAGCCTTCCTGGGGTACCGGGCGCCTCCGACCACTCTCATCCGGTTCCCCCAGTTCCATATGCACGCAGAGCAGTTGCAGCGCGCCATTTGATGATGTAATTGAAATCGGTGCGGTCAGGTACTGAACAGAGATGCCTTCCTCGATGGCCTCCTCAATCTCAATGTCTTGAGCCGGCATTTCCTGTCGGGTGCGACGGTAAGCGATAATAACCTCTTTAACGCCCAGACGTACGGCACTGCGTGCCGCATCCATGGCCGTGTTACCACCCCCAATCACGATGACCCGGTTCCCCAGTTCCGGCCTTTCGCCCCTGGCGATCCGTGCGAGGAAATCAAGACCCGACATGACGCCGGTGCTGTCCTCACCCTTGACACCGATGGCGGTGGCCTTTTGTGCTCCCAATCCCAGGAATAGGGCCTCAAAACCGTCTCGCCTTAAAGATTCGAGGGAGAAATCACGCCCCAGTTTTGTGTGGTAGTGGATATCGACACCGAGATCAAGAATCGCCTGTATCTCCGCATCCAGGACATCCTCGGGGAGGCGATAATAAGGGATTCCCCACCTCAGCATGCCCCCGGCTTTCTCCTGCATCTCGAAGATGGAAACCGCATGGCCGAGTCGCCGTAAAAACCACGCGGCGGTAAGACCCGCCGGCCCGGCCCCGATGATGGCAATCTTATGCCCTGAATCGGGCAGGCACTCAGGCCGATACGGCTCCGGCTGATTCGCGTCCCAGTCGGCGACAAATCGCTTAATGCCGTTAATATTGACTCCACCGTCAAGGGCATTACGGCGGCAATCATCTTCACAGGGGTGAGGACAGACGCGGCCGCATACCGCGGGCAAAGGATTGCTGTCCTTGATGACCTTAAGAGCTTCGAGGAAATTGTTGCAGTTCACATGGTAGATATACTGCTGTATATCGATATGAGCCGGGCAGCGCAAGACACATGGTGCGATACAGTCGCCGTAATGGTTCCTCAGAAGAGACTGGAGGTATATCTTACGATATGTATACAGCGCCTCTGATTGTGTAGTGATCGCCATACCGTCCTGAACAAGCGTGGACGTTGCCGATGCAAACCTGCTTCCGGCGCCGTCGAACAGCTCCACGAAAGCGGCCTCAAAGTTGCTTGGAGGGCTCACCCGCGGATCATATCCCAAGGCCGGGATGTCTATTCCGTGCATACGAGCAGCTTCAATAATTGTTAATCCGCTGACTGTTTCGTAGTCTTTCCCATCAATGTTTACAGTTATCATAACATTCGTTTTTCCATTTCATGATATTGTTCTCTCCGAGTGCTTGTCGGGGTTTTTATTCTGAGAATAAACTATATGGCGGTAAACGGCGAGGGGGCGAAACCGAAATAGTACCATAAACCAATATAACCTACTGATCAAAAGCTTTTTTTACCGGGGGCAGTATAGAAAAATCATGGTGGTGTGTCAATGCATTTTATCTGATTATGTCTGATGTGTCGGATGCTGCAGAATCAATCGATTGAGTCGAAAAATGTTCCATTCACCTCTTTTCAAAGCAGTGGTATCCGACACATAGAATCACAATACAGTAACAGCAATAACGGTTCCATAGGTAATTGAACCAATCGGACAAAACCCGTTTCAAGACGATGAGAACATCTTCACGGAAATATCCTTGAACAGTAGTCGTTTCACAGTTGACTTTCTGAATAGGCCTGTAATACGAAAGCTAACCAATAGAAAAATATCATCTTGTCTCTTCACAGACTCTTAATTTTTCTGATTTTCTTTTGCGGCCGAACCATCTGTGAATCGCTTCGAAATCAGACACATAGTATTCGTATCCGATCTCAAAAGCATTGACATAACCATGACCTTATGTTAGGGAGAGCCGATTTATATTTGATTTCTTCTGCAGCAGAAGACGTATCATTTCTATTCTTCTATTATTCCGTTCGAAACATCGGGGAGGGTGTGAACGAACAGAATTACCGGTTGTACCAGAATAGAAGGGAAGATCCGAAATGTCTTGTGCCGCTATGACCCATACGTGCAATATTTCCTCCCCGCCAAAAACCAGTGATTTGATCAACGATGCTAAAGCGGCTTTGATTGGATCAAAAAGGAGATAGACTATCAGCGGACGATATCCTGGGGGAGACTGTCATTACAACCTATGGGTCATAAGTACGTAATACCCTCAATACAGCCTACCATTCATCATATCTGCTCCGGGGTAAGCTAAATACATAACAGCACTATTTCAATGAGAATGACTGTATAGGTAAGACGGGACTCGAGGCGGAGGACCTTGGCACCCGCAAAGGCCTCCTCGATATCTTTGCGGGATATCATCCAATAAGGAAAAGTAACTCAATCGTAAGATACAGATCAACAGGTGAGACAAAATGGACGTGGCCTTTCTCGCAGAAAAATTAAATCTCACGATACAGTGTGGAACGGAGAACCTAAACAGGGAGGTGTCTGGCGGGTATGTCGGTGATCTCCTGAGCAACGTTATGGCGTCCAGCACAAACGGCGACGCATGGATCACGTGCCAGACACACCAGAACATCGTGGCGGTAAGCGTTTTGAAAGAGCATGCATGTATCATCCTCATACAGGGAAGACAACCAGAGGAAGATACGGTCGAGCGGGCATCGCGAGAGGGGATACCGATACTGGTAACGGAACTGTCCGGCTTCGAAATAGTCGGCAGAATATACAAGCTGATGCACCCCTGACGGAACGTATTGCCTCTGTCGCGAACTTTCGGGGAAGGCATTGGTCCATGACAAAAAGTGTAAGAACGTTTCGATGTGATCTTCACATACATACCTGCCTTTCCCCCTGCGCCGATCTGGATATGTATCCGACCGCGCTGGTTCAACGGGCGGTAGCATGTGGGTTGGATGTTATCGGCATATGTGATCACAATGCATCCGAAAATGTTCAATATGTGATCGAAGCGGCACGGGGAGAGTCGTTGCGTATCCTTCCCGGCATGGAGATAACCAGCAGAGAGGAAACGCATGTTGTTGCGCTCTTTGATACTATCGATGACTTGCTGAAAATTCAACAGATTGTTTACACGGCCCTTTCCGGATCCAACCGGGAAGAGATCTTTGGGTGCCAGGCAATTGTCAATGCATTGGATGAAGTTGAGGGCTTTAATGACCGGTTATTGATCGGAGTCACTCGTCTCTCTCTCCAGGAAGTTGTCTCTGCGATCCACGATGCGAACGGAATCGCTATCGCCGCCCATATTGATCGTGAAAGCTTCAGCGTCCTGGGTCAGCTGGGATTTATCCCTTCCGATATACGGTTCGACGCACTGGAGATATCCCGGAGGACGGGTTTACAGGCGGCACGCGAGCGGCACCCCGATCTGTGCGATTACCCGTTTATCGAATCATCCGATGCCCATTTCATACAAGACATCGGAACGGTGTGTACAAAGATCCTCATGGAAACGCCCTCACTTTCCGAATTGAAAATGGCCCTTGAGGGACGTAAGGGTCGACACATCTTAGCGGAGTGAACGATGCAGGAACTTGCCTTGCACATTCTCGACATTGTTGAAAACTCGACCAGGGCCGGAGCAAATCTCATACAAATCGGCATCTCCGAGAACAGAAAGGACGACATGCTGGGTATTGAGATTATCGATAACGGAGAGGGAATGGAAAAGGACACGGTACAGAAAGCATCTGACCCCTTCTACACATCCAAGACGGTGCGCCGGGTCGGTCTGGGTATTCCCTTACTTGCACATGCCGCACACATGACCGGCGGGGGGTGTTCGATTCAATCAAAAAAGGGAGAGGGAACAACGATACGGGCGAACTTCGGGTACAGCCATATCGACCGTCAGCCCCTGGGAAACATGACGGCAACAATGATAACCTTGATAGCCGGAAATCCAGGGATTGACTTTGTGTATACACACCTGAGTGGCGGCAGGTCCTACACACTGGACACGCGTGAGATAAAGAAAGAACTGGAGGATGTTCCCATCGATCATCCGACGGTGCTGCAGTTTATAAAGGAAGATATAAGGGATGGTCTAAAGGAGATCGGGGCCGGGTCTTAGCACCCTCTCCCCTTGGATCTTACATTGAAGGAGGCATATATGGATTTAGAGTACAATGAGCTTATGGAGGAATTTACCCCGGAACAGATCAAGGAATTGGATAAAATCATTGAGCGGTACAAGGGTCAGGCCGGTGGACTGATCCCTGTACTGGAGAGGGCTCAGGAGCTTCTGGGATTTCTTCCCGTTCCCGTACAAAAAAGGGTCGGTAGAGAACTCGGCATACCGTTCAGCCATGTGTACGGCGTCGTCACGTTTTATTCTTTCTTTACCATGCACCCCCGCGGCAAACACACCGTACGAATCTGTCTTGGAACAGCCTGCTATGTACGAGGGGGTAAAAAGATCGCTGAAAATATGGAAAAACTATTCGGCATAAAAGAGGGCGAGACAACACCGGACCGGATGTTCACCTATGAAACCGTTCGATGCCTCGGAGCGTGCGGGTTGGGACCGGTCGTCGTGGTTGATGATGATATCCACGGTAGGGTCAAACCTGATAAGCTGAAAGATATCCTACAACAATACAGTTGATACGACAGGGGAGATTGATATGGCAAAATTAAAGATAGAGGATCTGAAAAAGATCAAGGAACGCGTGCAGGGTGAGACCGCTCTGAGGGCTGGAGAACGAAGGGTTAAAGTAACCGTGCATATGGGAACGTGCGGCATAGCTGCCGGAGCACGCGAAGTTATGGATACCCTGATGAGTGAGATCGAAGAGGCAGGGGTGACCGATGTTATCGTCACCACCTCGGGTTGTATGGGACTGTGCAGTAGAGAACCTGAGGTAACCGTTGAAGTTCTCGACAAAAATCCCATTATCTACGAGTTCATGGATTCCAACAAGATGCGGCAGGTCTTCAAGAGACACATTCTCGAAGGTGAGGTTCAGACTCCCTTTGTCCTGGCCAAAGTTACGGAATAAGACAAATAGACATTACCAATCAATACTGTAAGGAGGACACATATCCGATGAAAATTTTTCGGTCTCACATTCTGATTTGCGGGGGTACCGGATGTCACGCCACGGGGAGCATAAAGGTAAAGCAAGCGCTCACCGATGAGTTGGACAAGCAGGGACTCGCCGATGAGATAAAAATAGTCGAAACGGGCTGCAACGGCTTCTGTGCCATGGGTCCCATCATGGTCGTCTATCCTGACGGAATCGTTTACATGATGGTCCAACCGGAAGACATCCCCGAACTGGTTGAAGAACATCTCCTCAAGGGAAGACCACTGGAGCGTCTCCTGTACAAAGAGCCGTCCACTGAAGAGACAATCCCGGCAATGCATGACATACCCTTCTTTGCACACCAGGAACTGCGGGTGTTGCGAAACAAGGGTCTCATCGACCCGGAAGTCATTGACGAATACATCGCACGTGATGGTTACGCCGGCATGGCTAAAGCGCTCACCGAGATGACATCTGAGGAGATCATTCAGGAGGTTCTCGATTCCGGTCTCCGCGGTCGTGGCGGCGCCGGATTCCCGACCGGTCTGAAGTGGAAATTCGCCTTCCAGTCGAAAGGCGATGTCAAATATGTCCTGTGCAACGCCGACGAAGGTGATCCGGGTGCATTCATGGACAGGAGCGTCCTCGAAGCAGATCCCCATTCCGTACTCGAAGGAATGATCATCGCAGCGAAGGCAATCGGGGCCCACAAGGGTTACATCTACTGCCGTGCCGAATATCCGCTGGCGCTTCGCCGACTGGATATTGCTATACAACAGGCAAAGGAATATGGCCTCCTCGGTGAAAATATACTGGATACCGGCTTCGATTTCGACCTTGAAGTCTATCAAGGCGCCGGCGCCTTCGTCTGCGGCGAGGAGACGGCCCTCATGACATCGATCGAGGGGAATCGCGGCATGCCGCGGCCCCGTCCACCCTTCCCCGCCGTTGCCGGTCTCTGGCAGAAACCGAGCGTCTTGAATAACGTTGAAACCCTGGCGAGCGTTGGTCAGATCATCGCAAAGGGAAGCGCGTGGTTCTCCAGTGTCGGAAATGAAACGAGCAAGGGTACGAAAGTCTTTGCGCTCACGGGCGATGTCAACAATGTCGGGCTTGTTGAGGTTCCCATGGGTACCTCCCTCGGAACCATCGTATACGACATAGGCGGCGGCATTCCGAAAGGGAAAAAGTTCAAGGCTGCTCAACTCGGCGGCCCCTCGGGAGGAATGATTCCCGTTCAACACCTCAATGCCCCGATAGACTATGAAAATGTCGCCAAACTCGGAGCTATCATGGGGTCCGGTGGTCTTATCGTAATGAACGAGGATATGTGTCCCGTCGATATGGCGCGCTTCTTCATGGATTTTTGCCAGGATGAGTCCTGCGGCAAGTGTACCCCCTGCCGCGAGGGAACAAAAAGGATGCTGGAAATCCTTACCAATATCTGTGAAGGAAGAGGACAGGAGGGTGATATCGAACTCCTTGAGGAAATGGCCGATGTAATCAAGAATTCGGCCCTGTGTGGTCTCGGCCAGACCGCACCCAATCCCGTTTTGAGCACCATCAGATACTTCCGTAAGGAATACGAAGAACATATCAGGGATAAACACTGCTCGGCCGGTGTCTGCTCGGCCCTCTTCGAATCGCCCTGTAAAAACGCCTGCCCCATCGGCATGGATGTTCCCCAGTATTTGGCGCTCGTTCGAGCAAAAAGATTCGACGACGCCTATCGGGTTATGATGAAAACGAACCCCTTCCCTTCCATCTGCGGCAGGGTGTGCGATCATCAGTGCCAGTCCAAATGCAGGCGCAATTCACTGGATGAGTCTCTCGCCATCAAATTCATTAAGAGATTTATCACCGACAACGCAAGCCGTCCCTCAGTGGAGCCTGTAGTGGTCAACAGAAATGAAAAGATAGCGATTGTCGGAGCCGGACCGGCAGGTCTGACGGCGGCACGGGATCTGGCACTTCGCGGCTATCAGGTAACCGTCTTCGAAGAACTTCCCGAACCGGGTGGGATGACCCGCTATGGTATCCCCTCTTACCGTCTCCCCCGCAACATCCTTGCAGGGGAAGTTGATGATATCCGGGCCCTCGGTGTGGACATCAAGTGCAATACCCGCGTCGGCAGAGATATCTCCTTCGATACGGTAGGGAATGAATACGACTATATCTATCTCGCACCCGGAGCTCACAAGAGCCAGAGGATGAAGATCGAAGGAGAAGATGCGGCTGGTGTCTATGGTGGTGTCGAATTCCTGAGAGATTTCAACAACGATGAAGATGCCTGGCTGAAGGGTGAAAAGACCCTTGGCAGTAGGGTGGCGATCGTCGGAGGAGGTAATTCCGCTATCGACGCCGCGCGTTGTGCGGTACGTTTGGGTGCGGACGTCACGATTCTCTATCGGAGAACACGGGAAGACATGCCCGCTGCAGATGAAGAAATCATTGCCGCAGAGGAAGAAGGGATCAAGATCGATTACTTCATAGCACCCAAGAAGATCGTCTCGGAGAACGGCAAGGTGACCGGTATCGTCTGTGAGCGGATGAAGGCCGGAGACTTCGATAACAGCGGAAGGAGACGTCCCATCCCTGTCGAGGGCTCCGAATTCACCCTTGATGTTGACGCCGTCGTAGCTGCCATCGGTCAGAGCCCGGATCTCTCATTTGTACCGGAGGAAAGCGGCGTATCGGTCAATCGATGGGATTGTTTCGATCTCGCGGAGGGGAGTAAATCTCAAACTACCAGCGATAAATTCTTTGCCGGAGGCGATGCGGTAACGGGGCCGTGGACAGTGGTTGGCGCCATCGCCGCAGGGCATCAGGCCGCAGATGATATCGACAGAACGATACGCGCCCAATACGGTGAACCTCCCTGGGTGGCACCGGTTGATGAAATCGATATACCCTTCGAAATCGACGAGGATTCCGATGAACAACCCCAGGCTGCAATGCCTGAACTAAGTCCGGCCGAGAGAAAGGGTAATCTCACCGAAGTGGAACTGGGCTATGATATAGAGACGGCCATCAGAGAGGCGTCCCGCTGCCTGCGGTGCGACGCTAAGGTATAAACGCATAGCAACAAGAACAGGTCGAATCCCCGCCCGCGAAAGGGGGCGGGGATTCTTTTTTGTATCGCATTTTTGGGTCGCAAGAAAAATCCACCGAGAAAACCACCGGCATCGTAGATCGGAACGGCTCCACGTAACAACACGCCGCTACAACACTTCTGAACCTCCCTCCTTCTTGACTTCATCAGTTCGATCGGAGTCGGGTTATCCGGAAAATATATCTTCCAGACATTCTCCACCAAAGAGTCTTTGGCGACCAGTCACGACATGACGACGAAAGATAGGCTCCGCAAGAAATCCTTCTTGACAGCCCCAATTTTCGGCGTACAATTCCTGTCGCCTTTGAGGCAGGTGTAATTACAACTTCCGGGAGTACGGCAGATGCCGATTATTGATACGGCTCACCCATTGGTATATGCATACGATTTCACTGACAATCCCTGTCTTTCCTGCGGGGCATGCTGTGCTGTCTTCAGAGTCTCTTTTTACTGGCGCGAGGCGGATGAAGAGAGCGGCGGGGTCGTTCCCTTTGAAATGACAGACCACCTGACAGGCTTTCGTCTCTGTATGAAGGGGACAAACCGGAGTCACCCGCGATGTATCGCCCTCGAAGGCGACATCGGATGTGCTGTCCGATGTATGATCTACAACCGAAGGCCCGGCCCCTGCAGGAACTTTGGGATTACCTTCGATGGCGGTCTTTGGCATGCCGGACTCGAGGACCTGATGCGATGCAATCAGGCACGGGCCGTCTGGGGACTTGTCCCCCTCTTTCCAAAGCCCCATAATCATAAAGATATCGTGACAGCCTAAACACAAAGGCCTTTTCTTCTCATTACAGGCAAATTGGAGGAGAGTTCGGAACCTCAGGCCATCGCCGGAATTTCGATGCGGGCTTCCGGGGTGTACTTGCGTTCGAGCCGTCGTGCCACCATGCTCATGCTGTAACAGCAGATAAAGTAGAGCACCGCGATCGTCGTATAGATCTCAAAGGGATAGATCATAAGCCGGTTGTTGATGGTCTGGGCCACGGTTGTCAGCTCGAAAACCCCGATGATATAGGCAAGGGAGGTATCTTTAAAGAGTGCTATGAACTGCCCAACAATAGCGGGAATCATCATCTTGAGGGCCTGCGGGAGGATTACAAAGCGCATCGCCTTGAAATAGTTCAAGCCCGAAGCCGTTGCCGCCTCCATCTGTCCCGGAGGAATAGCCTTTACGCCGGCCCGGACGATCTCAGCCAGGTATGCCCCTGAAAAGAGGGTGAAGGCTATCGTGGCACTCCAGAAGACATCCATCTGCATCCCCGTGATGATGGGTGAAAAGAAGTAGACCCAGAAGATCACCATGATCAGCGGGTTCCCGCGTATCAGTTCAATATACAGGACGCTCGGGGTACTGATAAGCGGATTTTTACTCAGACGCCCCAAACCGGCGGCAAGACCGATAACGAAGCTTGCCGTCAGCCCGATCAGGGCCAGAATGATACTAAGGGAAAGTCCTCCGAGACCGTAGAAGATCTCTCCTCCCAGTCCGTTGGGGAAGGTCCATATCAGGAGCGCTCGGAAGTTGTCACCCACAACACTCCATTTGAAGCCCAATAGCCCATACCCGACCGAAACCACCAGGCCGCACAGGATCAGGAGAAAGAGACCCTTTCCCGTCAGCGAAAGGATAGGGATCAGGCGCTCCATCCATGCGGTTCCCGTCGACATGTAGGTGGCTTCCACCTCCAACGGTTTCCTTCTCCTCGGCCGCAGACGCTTCCAGGTCCGTTCGATACCCCCGAAAAGGAGCTTCATCAGGAGCCAGAAGGGCTTCACAACAAAACCCAGTATCCGGTCCAGGATACTGAGATCCTTTTCCTTCCCGATCTCCAGATGGTGGTTGATACTGTTCATCAGTGTACTGATAGTAAGCGACAGTGAGAGGTAGATGACTGTTGCCGCCGTTGTTGCCTCGAAGCCCCGGAAGGTGAATGACTCGATCTGTTGCGCCTGCCAGCAGAGATCGGCAACTCCTATCGTCATGGCAAGCGATGAGTTTTTCATGTTGTTCAGGAGTTCGCTTCCAAGAGGCGGCATGATGATGCGAAATGCCTGGGGCAGGATTACAAAACGCAGGGCCTGAATCCGGCTCAAGCCGGAAGATGCCGCTGCCTCGAGGTGCCCCCTCGGGATAGCCTGAATGCCCGCCCGAACGACCTCGGCGATAAAGGCGGCGGTGTATATGCTCAAGCCACCGGTAGCGGCTATCAGTTCATAATTATGGTCGTAGAGAAAGGCACGAAAAGTCTCGGGCAATCCCAGAGGAAAGGCGAAGTACCAGAAGAACAGCTGAACCAGGAGCGGGGTGTTTCGGAAGAATTCCACGTAACCCGTGGCGAACCAGTAGAGGGGCTTGAAGTCGGAGAGACGGGCGATTCCGAAAAAGGTCCCGAGCACCAGTGAAACGATGGTACTGATCAGAGAGATTTCTATCGTGAGCAGAAGACCCCGGATCAGCCAGATACCGAAGACCTCCTTATAGGTTGGATTTACCTCCCAGAGAACGGCCCAGTGAAATTTATACCCGAAATCAATGTGTGTAAAAAAAAGATATATGGCAAGGGCTATCCCGGCCACTATCGCAAATTGTTGAACCTGGCGCTTCCAAGGTTCTATCATGCTCACATCCACCTTCTAAGGAAAGATACCGCACAAAACTGCGGCCCGGGTTATTCCCGGGCCGCGGTTGTCGGCACTCAAAAAACGGTACGTTCTATGGCCACATTTCGATTTTCTCGGTCATCGGGAAGTAGTAAGGTGTATCGGGGCCATACCACTTATTGTATATATTCATGTACGTTCCGTCCACCCACATATCCTGGATCGCGAAATTGACGGCATCACGCCAAGCACTGTCATCCTGGGGCAATCCGATGCCATAGGGCTCATCGCTGAAGAAATCGCCCACCAGTTCATACTTACCCGGTTCCTTTGCGGCATATCCGATGAGTATCGTGCTGTCGGTAGCCCAACCTGCAACCTTGTCCTGCTGCAGAGCCAGGAAGCAGGAAGGCTCATCCTGGAAGCTGATGACCTTCGGATCGGTGTCACCCAACGATTTCAGGAGATTGACGGCATTTTTCTCGCTGGTTGTTCCCTGCATGGAGGCTATCTTCTTACCCACAAAGTCTTTATGGTCCTTGTATTTTCCCTTTTTGGCCAGAATCTTTTCCCCATCAAAGAAATAGGTGATGGAAAAATCGATTGTCTTGTCCCGCTCGCGTTTGTGGGTCATATTGGCCGTACTCATATCGATACGTCCGGATGTCAGAAACGAGATGCGTGTCTTGTTGTTCAGTTTGATCTTCTCCATCTTGAGTTCTTTGCCCATGGACTGGCCGATACGTTTGATAACTTCTGAAGCGATATCGACATCGAACCCAACCCATTCATTCTTATCGTTAAAATAGGCCGCTGGAATACTGTTATACATCAGACCCGCATTAACAACACCCGATTCCTTGACCTTGTCATAGGTCGGGCCTGCAAAGCAGATACCGGGCACCAGCAGAAATGCCACAGCCAACACCAACACTGATCTCCATACTCTCTTTTGCATCGGACAACCTCCTTAGCTATAAAATATTAAAGTAATTAATAAATACTCCCCATATCGTATGGTACCGACAGGGGAATACGCCTCCTGCACTTAATGGGTCAATATCTTACTTAAAAAGAGTTTTGTACGATCACTCTTGGGTCGATAAAAGAAATCATCCGGCGTTGCCTCTTCGATGATCTGACCCTCGTCCATAAAGGAGACCCTGTCGGCAACCTCGCGGGCAAATCCCATTTCATGGGTAACAACGATCATGGTCATACCCTCACGTGCCAGATCACGCATGACATCAAGGACCTCGTTGATCATTTCCGGGTCCAGTGCCGATGTCGGTTCATCAAAGAGCATGATCTTGGGCTGCATGGCCAGACCGCGCGCAATGGCCACACGCTGCTGTTGCCCCCCTGACAACTGAGTCGGATAGGCGTGGGCCTTTTCACCGATACCGACCTTTTCCAGTAATTTAATCCCCCGCTCTTCAGCCTCTTCCGGTTTGATCTTCCTGACGTTGACAGGGGCAAGGGTGATATTCTGGAGGGCGGTCATGTGGGGATAGAGATTGAACTGCTGAAATACAAATCCGATCTCCGCTCGAAGATGGGTAAGATTGACACGGCGGTCGTGAATGGGTATGCCATCGGCAGTGATCTCACCGCTCTGTATGGGTTCCAGTTTGTTGATACACCGGATGAGAGTGCTCTTTCCCGACCCGCTCGGACCGCAGACGACAACGACCTCTCCCGGGGCTACATGAAAATTGATATTGTTGAGGACGTGTAGTTTTCCGAACCACTTATTGACATTTTTAAAGGTAATCACACAGAAACACTCCTAGCGCATAATGCGCTCTTGTACTTCCTGGATATTGTATTGTCAATAGTGAAGTTCGGAAAATACTATTTTTATTTACGGCACAGGGGAAGACGGACAGAGCGAATCGACTTCGATCGCTGTTCGAAAGGTTTCACGACATAGTCATCATACAATCGTATATGATCAAACATAAGAAAATGACAATCATCTCCGCTGACGCATTCTCAGAAGTGGACCGGGTCCCGGCCGGGTGCCTCGATACCCCTCCGTTCAAGCAGAGAACCTTCGAGCCTATAGAGTTCTACAAGTGATTTCAAATAGTTGGCAATCGATTCCGTCTCAGCGATGCGACTCTCAAGAAGATCTCTCTGGGCTTGGGCTACAAGAAGCGTTGTCGACTTGCCGACGCGAAACTTTTCCATTTCAATCCGTGTCTTTTCTTCCTGAAGCGCTCGGGTGGCTGAGGTTGCCGTGATCTGCTCCCGGGCTCGTCCCACTTCGATATAGGCGGATCTGACATCCACCTGGACAAGCTGAGCCATGTTTTTCACCGACTCATCCGCCTGCTTCCGGGTGAGGAGAGACTTTCGATGATCGGCTTTCGCACCACGATTCAGGAAGGGGTATTCGAGATTGATCCCCGCGAGAATATCGTAGGAATCGCCCGCAATATTGGTAACGGAACTACTGAACGATCCGGCATATCCCGTTTTGCCGAGACTGATAAAAAAGTCCAGTTTGGGAAGGGCCCCGTTCTTTGTCCTCATAATTTCGAGATCACCCCGGAGCACCCCGATCCGTGCCTGATTCAGGTCGGGTCTCATTTTCAGGGCGACCCGCACATGATCTTCCACATCGTCAAGTGTAACTTCGGGTGCGACAGGCTGGTCCATGATGACGAGCTTACGGCTCCACAGATTCTCGCTTGGGGGGTTCAGCAGCCGCAACAATTGCAGCCTTGTCTTTTCAAGGGAGCTTTTCGCATTGATCAGCCCTTCCCTTCTGAGGGCGATTTCCGCCTCTGCGGCGACAAGCTCGGATTCGGCCAGTGAGCCGATGGCGATCATCTCCTCCGTTTCGCTCTTCTGTTGCTCGGCCAGCGTCAGTGATCCCTGGAAAATCTCTATCTGCCGCTCCGTGAGGGCGTAATCCCAGTATGTTTCCTCCACCTCGGCAACAAGGGCCTCGGCGAAGCCGCGCAGTTCGTACTCCGATATCCGCGTGTCGATCCTCGCCTGACGGAGCCTGGCAAGGTTGTACTCCAGGCCTGCTCCCCTGAGAAGGGCCTGGGTCACACTGAGCCCGACGCGTGATTCATGGAGATCGTCCGGGGAATCGTCGGACCATGACTGTTCCGTTGCAATTTCCAGTTCCACATCGGTGCCCGTGGGGATTTGTCCGGAGAGCCCGATCATCGTGTCGACTTCGTTATCTATATCATCGTCCACCGCCGAAGCATCGCTGTGACTCCTGGCACGGAAACGTGAGTAGGTACCGGCGATAACGGGATCGAATACGGCCCGTTCCTTCTCCTCTGCCGCTCGATATATCTCCGGATTGAACCGTTCTATCCGGAGGGTTCTGTTGTTCTCCAGTGCCGTCAGAATGCCGTCCCGAGCCGTCAGTCTCAACGGACCCTTTGACGCCACTGGTTCTCTCGCCTCGTCGGTTCCGGTCCTTATTTCGTCCTGTGCGGCCACCGGCCCCGACGCAGGGACAATCGAAGAGCCGGAACATACACCTCCGGTCCTCTGACACGGGAGCAGACAGGACTGCGAACAGAGACAGAAAGCTCCGAGAAGGATAAGCACGACCTTCCCTATGCGATACCTCGATATCATTGTTGATTCCATAACCGACGGGTACGATCCTTTCATTTTTTCTCCCGCCTCCGCTCGAACAGGAGGTACACAGAGGGAACCAAAAGGAGTGTAATCAAGGTGGAACTGAGAAGTCCCCCGATAACGGCCCGTGCAAGCGGCGCCTGAACTTCGCCCCCCTCACCGAGTCCGATCGCGAGAGGGACCATGGCGAGGATCGTCGTCATAGCCGTCATCAGAATCGGCCTCAACCGTCGACGCCCCGCCTCCTCAATGGCATCCCTCAGAGGAAGATTATCCCGGCGTCTCAGGAGATTGATGTGATCCACCAGGAGAATGGCATTGTTCACCACAATGCCGCCAAGCATGATACAGCCGATATATGACTGGACATTGAAGGTGGTATTGGAAAGGAAAAGGATCAGAATGACCCCGATGGCGGCGAAGGGGACGGAAAACATGACCACCAGAGGATACCGGAGCGATTCGTAAAGAGAGGCCATAACCATGTATACAAGGAGGATCGCCAGGGTGAAACTGAGCAGCAGCTCCCTGAAGGCCTTTTGCTGGTCTTCGTAATCACCGCCGAAGACGATGCTGAAATCGCGGGGCACGGGGACCGACCGGAGCCG
>Ga0116164_10000148_pt1 | contig 67971 bp, 66 predicted proteins | sample AD_UKC109_MetaG_FD_89888 | JGI IMG/M metagenome (GOLD analysis project Ga0116164, IMG submission 89888) | Active sludge microbial communities of municipal wastewater-treating anaerobic digesters from Hong Kong - AD_UKC109_MetaG | ecosystem: Engineered > Bioreactor > Anaerobic > Digestate... | reverse complement strand
CTGGATTTGTTTTCTCTGGCTAGAAAATCCTTGAACCCGAAAAATCGATGAAAGTCCTGGAAGTCCTTCAGTTCGACTCTCAAATGCGCATTTATCGACAGTCTCGTAAGCCCCAGGAGAGAATGGCTCATTTTCAACAAGCCCTTTAGGGTGGCGGAAACGTTGAGTGCGCCACTCTGCCGCCCCGGCGGGGCTGCTCGCATCGATCCTCCGCGCGCCCCTTGCCTTTATCGTGATCGTTTTTATATTGATACACAATCGCAATAAATCCGCATGAAGCGGACTGGATAAAACGAAGGAGAAGATCATGAACGCTACCGGTATCACCCGCAATCAGTCCGGCGCGCAGTTGGTGTTCGCCACCGCCGAGCCGGGCCGCCATACGCTGCCCGATCTGCCGTACGCCTACGATGCGCTGGAGCCGTACATCGACGCCAACACGATGCTGCTGCATCACAGCATTCATCATCAGGGGTACGTCAACGGTCTGAACGAGGCCGAGTTGGGGCTGGTCGAGGCGCGGGCGAGCAACAATTTCGCCACGATCGCCAAGCTCGAACGCGCGCTGGCGTTTCACGGCAGCGGGCACAACAATCACCTGATTTTCTGGCAGAACATGAACGCGGCCGAGCTGGCCAAGGAAACGCCGACCGGCGCGTTGGCGGCGCAAATTCAGCGCGACTTCGGCAGCCTCGATAACCTCAAAGCGCAGTTCAACGCCGCCGCGGCAAGCGTCGAGGGCAACGGTTGGGGCGCGCTGGTGTATCATCCGATTTTCCAACGGCTGTACGTCACGTCGTTGCTCAATCACCAGAACCTGACGCTGGTCGGGTCGATTCCGCTGCTGTTGCTGGACGTGTGGGAGCACGCGTACTACCTGAAGTATCAAAACCGGCGCGCCGAATACATCAAAAACTGGTGGAAGGTGGTCGACTGGAGCGACGTCGAGCGTCGCTTCGAAGCGGCCGCCAACTTCGGCGCGTAACGCTCGTCGAAAAACGAAAAGTCCTCCTTGGCCTCCGTGAAAGGCGGGGGCCGTTTTTTTGCTTGAACCTTTGGCGAAACACGGTTGTCCAATCAACAAGGGAAGGGTGCGCCTTCATGATTATTATTCAATAACAATTCATTTGACGCGGCGGATGCATGGTCTTGCCAACGCGACGGGCAATGGTTAATTTTCCCCAGAACCAAACGAGGAGGTGACGTTCGATGGATCCGGTTTCGACTGGTTTTCTGTTCTGGGACCCGACGATGATTCTGCTGATTCCGGCGATCATTCTGGGCATCTGGGCGCAGGCGAAGGTGCGTTCGGCGTACGGCAAGTACAGCCAAATCAACGCGGCGTCGGGCATGACCGGCGCGCAGGCGGCGCGGTATCTGCTGGACCGAGCCGGGCTGAGCAACGTGGCGATCGAGCCGATCGCGGGCAACCTGACCGACCATTACGATCCGCGCGCGAAGGTGCTGCGGTTGTCGCCAGGCGTGTACGCTTCGCCGAGCCTCGCCGCGCTGGGCGTGGCCGCGCACGAGGCCGGGCACGCGCTGCAGGATCGCGACAACTATCTGCCGATGACGATCCGCGCCAAGCTCGTGCCGGTGGCGAGCCTCGGTTCGGGGATGTTGTTCCCGTTGCTGATCGGCGGATTTCTCTTCGGCATCAAGCCGCTGATCACCGTGGGCATCGTGCTGTACAGCTTCGCGGTGCTCTTTCATTTGGTGACGCTGCCGGTCGAGTTCAACGCGTCCAGCCGCGCGCTGGGAGTGCTGGAAAGCTCGGGCGCGCTGCACCCCGAGGAAATCGGCGGCGCGCGCAACGTGCTGTCGGCCGCGGCGATGACCTACGTGGCGGCGACGCTGGCGTCGATCCTCACCCTCGTGCGGTTGTTCATCCTCAGCCGCGACGAGTAAGCGAACATTTTAAACGCGAAAGGCGGTCCGGGCGGGCCGCCTTTTTTGTGTCCGGATGAGCCGCGTCTATCGGCGGCGCAGCTTGCTGAGCAGGCGCAGGATTTCGATGTACAGCCAGATAAGCGTGACGATCAGGCCGAAGGCCGCGTACCATTCCATGTATTTGGGCGCGTTCATTTCCGCGCCCTTTTCGATGAAGTCGAAATCGAGCACGAGGTTCAGCGAAGCGATGACCACCACAAACAAGCTGAAACCGATGCCCAACCAGCCCGATTCGTGAATGAAGCCGATCCCCCCGGCGCCGAACATGTGCATCCCCATATTCACCAGGTAGAGGATCATGATGCCGCCGGTGGCCGCGGCGATGCCGAGTTTAAAATTTTCGGAGGGACGGATGATCCCCGCTTTGTAGATGACCAGCAGCGTGAAGAAAATGCCGAAGGTCAGCCCCACCGCCTGAATGACGATGCCCGGGTAGGCCATCTCCATGAAGAACGAAAGCAGGCCGAGGACCACGCCTTCCAGCAACGCATAGACCGGAGCGAGCACCGGCGCGACTTCTTTTTTGAAGATGATGAAGATCGCGGCGATCAGGCCGACGACCGAGATCACGGTGATGGTCGTCAGCATGATTTCCGGCGGAACGAGCGTGGGCAGGTAAACCCACGACATGGCGGCGGCCAGCACCACCAAAAACAACAGGATGAACGATTTGTTGACCGCTCCCTGCAGCGTCATCACGTCGCTGGGAGCGTCGAAGGCCGCGACGGTCGTAAACGTTTTGTCGCCCAACGCCGGATTGCCGGAACGCAGCATGTTTCCTCCGATTGTCGAAAGTTGCGGTTGTCGAACCGGGTCACGATATCACAAGGTCAAAAGAAACGGCAAACGTCGCTTTAGCCGAAATAGGGCGCGTCATCCGAACGCGCGGCGTTGTTGCCTTCGTTGCACTCGGCGATGCTGTTGTCGATGTCGGCGAACATGTAAATGTAATAGTAGCCCGGTGGGATGTTGGGCACGGTCGTGTCGGCTCCGAACGTCTGACAATCGCCCGCGGAAATGCCCGCCAGCGTTCCCGATTCGAATACGGTGTAGAATTCGCCGGAGCCGTCGGCGCTCGTCGACAGGTAGGCGCCGTAGCGATGGTTCGCGTCTACGCTCGCGCCGCCGCCGTTGCAGATGGTGATGTTCTCGATTTGGAAAGCGCCGCCGATCGAGTTGTAATGCAGCACGCTGAATTGGTTGATATACAGGTCCGGAACGTCCGCACAATCGCCGCCGTCGCCGTTGTCGTCGGTCTCCTCGGTCTCGTCGGACGAATCGCCGCATGAGAACGCGCCAAACAGACATAAGCCAAGGATGATTATCGTAATAATATATTTCATCGACTTCTCCCGCGTGGTTGCGATGGGAATTGTAGCATTGATGGGCGAGGGCATTACAAGCCTGGGGCGTTTGGTATATGGTAGGGCAAACATAAGCGGAGACTCCAGCGATGAAGAAGGAACACCGGGTGGTGGCGTTTTGCGGTATTTGTTGCGACGATTGTTTCGGGCGAAAGGGAAAAATCGCCGATCTGGCTCGTGAGCTGCGCAAGGAACTGCGCGCGGCGCATTTCGAATTTTTCGCCGCGGCGATGGCGGCCGTTCCGCAGTTCGAACCACTTGCCCATTACCCGCAGTGTTATGAAGCGCTGGGCTCGATCGACAAACTGCGCTGCAAGAAACTGTGCCGTGACGGCGGGTGCACTCCGCTGTGCGCCATTCGGACCTGCGCCCGCGCGAAGAAGCTGGACGGCTGCTGGCAGTGTGGTGAATTCGAGGCGTGTGAAAAACTGACGCCGCTGGCGGTCACCCACGGCGACGCCATCGTGCGCAACCTGCGCCGCATCAAACGTAACGGTCTGGACGCGTTCCTGACCGGCAAACGCGAATGGATGCACATCGCGCCGAAGAAAAAAAGCGAAACCAAGTAGCGACGATAAACGCGGGACTAGTTTTTCCCGCAACCGTCGTCATTGTCATCATCGTCATCAACGCCGGGTGTCGTATCGTCGTCTGTAGCATCGTCATCCGTCACATCGTCATCCACGACATCGTCGTCGACCACATCGTCATCGACGACATCGTCATCGGTCGTATCGTCATCGATGGTGTCGTCATCGGTCGTGTCGTCGTCGATGGTGTCGTCATCGGTCGTATCATCATCGACCGTGTCGTCATCGACCGTATCGTCATCGGTCGTATCGTCATCGGTCGTATCGTCATCGACCGTATCGTCGTCGATTGGGTATTCATCCTCGACGAAGGGTGCGGTGGAACGGCATTGAATGAAACCTTGATTGTAGCGGTTATTCTGCCGATAGCAGGCGACGAAATCCTGGTTGTCGCTCCATAAGGCAATGGGCAAGTCGGAATTTTCGGCCAGCGTTTCGACTTCCCAGCCCGTGTCGGTCTGATGCGCCAGTTTGACCGTGTCGCTTTCTTCGACGAAACCCACGGTCACCCGTCCTTGTTCATCGAGGACAACATCGCCGAGCGTTGCGTCCGACCATAGCCTTTCGCTGGTCCAGGCGTCGCCGGTATCGGTGGCCGTGAAGATGCCGTTGAAAGTGGAATAAAAAACCTGCAACACGTCGGTTTCATCGCAAACGATCTTCAGGCCGTAGTCGCCGAAGAGATTCACCGATTCCACGATGGTTTCCAAGGAGAACGGCTCGCCTTCGGTGAGCAGGATAAGGTCGTTGACGGCGCTGTCGAGGTAGACGATTCGCGCCAGACCGTCGGAGCAGGCGGTAATCGAGGGGCTCCAGGAGTTGACGCCGAGCTCGACGAATTCGCCGACCGGTCCGCCCGGCGGGCGACGAGCGAAGTGAACGCCGCCGCAACTGGCGTCGCTGACGGCAATCAGCAGATCGCCTGCGGAGTGCATAGCGGCCTGACCAAGGAGAAATTGTTCCGGATAGGACACCAACGGTTCCCGGGTGAGTTGTCCGTCGTGATAGGTGGCCAGTTGCCAAACCATTTCGCTGTCGGAGTCATATTGCGACCAGATGAAATGCAGGCCCTCCGGTGAAACGATCATGGGCGCGTCACGTCCGGGATAAAACAATTGATCATCGACAATCGGCCATTTGATTTTCCAGTTGGCCGGCGCGTAGGTGAACACATCGGTCGTGGACCAGCTTTCCGAATACCGCCGGTTGGCGAACAGATATGGCGTCAATCCGCCGTCCGCCGGCAACGCGGCCAGAGACATGGTCATCCAATATTCAATGGACATCGTGCGGCAGAGGGTTTCCTCATAGGACGCGGGCGCGCGGTCGAATTGGTAGATCAGGTCTTTATAGCCGTAGTTTTCATTCTGCGCGAGCAAATGCGGCTTGTTCATTTCGTCGATCTGGATATAGCCGGAATATTCGGGAACGGGCATATAAAGCGATCCCTGGAAAGACCAATGGAAGACGGTCCACGGACTGCTGCCGCCCACGCACAGCCACGAGCTGTAGACCGGCGGCGGCCAGTCGGGAAAAAAGGCGTCCTCGCCGGAATAGGAATAGATGTACACGGGATCGCCGACGGCGTCGAAAGCCAGATTGCCCATTTCCCTGGAATAGAAGTAGTCGAGAGCGACGGTGAGCAGGGTGACGCGATGCCAATTCGGCGCGGTCATGTCGCGGGTATAACCGTAGATGACGAAAGATTCCGCGCCGATCCCCGAGTAATAAACGAAGACTTCATCGTGGGCATTGACGGCCAAAAAGCCTTCGCTGATGCCCAGCGCGATGGGCGCGACGGTTTCCTCTTCCCATTCGCCCGCGGCGTTGCGCAGGACATGTACAAGCAACCAATCGTCGTCGACGATTTGTAGGTCGAGCACGTGCGCCAAGCCTTGCGAATCGTAGGCCAAGGATTGTCCGCCCTCTAAAAACGTGCGCGGCTCACACTGCCAGTTGTCGTATTTTTCGCTTCGGCAGTAGTACTGAACATCGTCGATGTCGCTCACCAACAACCCCGGCTCTCCGTTGGGATCGACCGCGGCGGCGTGAATGATCGGCGCATCCAACGGCAGCGTGAGGTCCTGCGTGGTCCAGTTGGGCGCGCCCTCGCGGGCCAGACGCGGCGCGAGGCTTTCGCCGACGCTATACAGCGCCAGCAGTCCGTCATCGTCGCGCAGCATAAACGCCCTGGGCGCGACGTCCAACGTCGGATCGACCAACTCTTCGTCGCAACCGTTTTGATCGCAGCGGCTCAGCCATAAGCCAGGCTTGGTGTACAGGGCGAGAAACTTGCCGGTGGGCTCGTCGTAGCGCGTCGACAGCGCCCCGGCGAGCAGCGGTTTACCGATGATGTTCAGGTCGTATTCAAACCAGTCGGTCGCCCAAGACGCGCCAACGCCGATGAGGATAATCGCGATCGCCAATGCGGATGAGAGGATAGCCTTCATCTCAAACCCTCCCGGTGGATTCAAGATCCAGGCCTGCGCCCATTATGCTAAATAATTATTACACACGGCGCAAGAGCGATGGGGATATGAAAACGGACTGGGATTGCCTTTCCGGCTTCCGAATTGGCCCACCTGGAGCCGACAAGCCCCGGAGGGGCGGATGGTTAGTAGCGAAGGGCGACAGCCCTGGAAATTTGCGGCCCGCCAGACCAACCAACCCCTGACAAGGGGTGAAGGAATCTTTGATATTCGCATCAGGTGAACATGATCGGCGGAGTTCCGCCGGCGGCAAATATGTGCAGCCCGGGGTGAGGGATTGCCGATCCTGATTCGGACCGTTCGTTTAAAGAAAAAAGGGCGCATCGTGCGGATGCGCCCTCGTGTCTGCCGAAAGATTTTTCTCAGAAGTCGATGATCGCCTTCATCTGCAGCGTGTAGACGTTCTGCACGTCGTCGAAGTGGTCGTAGCAATAACCGCCCGGCCAGAAGTAGCCGAACGACATGCCGCTGGTGAAGCGCTTGTGGAAGGTGTAGGCGAAGGCCAGGTCGCTTTCCCATCCCAGGTCGTGCGCCGCTTCCTCGCCGTCTTCGTTGTGGCCCGACTCGTTGATGAAGCTGCCGATCACATCCAGGCGGATGTCCATGCCGTCCAGCGGCCGAATGAAGCCGCCCAACTTGGCGTACATGCCGTTTTGCACCGAACCGCCCATCAGCGTTTCCCAGCCGATCAGGTCGACGTTGTAGTCGCGATCGAAGCCGATGGTGTACATGTGCCGCCCGAAAGCCGCCTGGTTGTTCATCACCGTGTTCACGAAGTCGATCTGCGTGTCGGCGTCGTCCGGGTCCGCCGCGGACCGCTGCGCCGCCTGACGCACGTTCGCGAGTGCGGCGGGATCGAATTCGTCGTCCGGATTCGAGTCGCTCGGCGAGGTCACGCCGTATTCCAGGCCCGCGCCCCAGCGGCGGGCGTTGTAGCCGATGCGCGCCGCGGCGAGGAAGGCGTTGACGTCGACCTTGCCGCCGCCCTTGCCGACGGGCAGTCCGGCGTCGCGCAGATCGTTCACCTCGTCGCCGTGGATCATCTTCATCGAACCCTGCGTGGCCATGGCCTCGGCCTCGGCGGTGAAGCCGGCCCAGGCCAGCCGCGCCCACAGGTTGTACAGCCACAGCCGCGCGTCGGTCGCGTCCTGCATGCGGTAGTTGAAGGCCAGACCGCCGTCGAGGCGCAACGAATCGGAGAAGGTGATGTCGCGGAAATAGTTGGTCAACGACAGTTGGTGAATGTCGTATTTGCCGGAACGGAAATCTTCCTCCGCCACGCGGTCGTAGGAGAGGATCGGGTAGTACAGCCCGGCCACGCGCGTGCCGAACAGCAGGCTGTCGGCGACGTCGCCGTAGTCGGCGTCGAAGCCGCTGTTGAGGTCGTTGAGGTCGTCGGGCCGGCCCAGGTAGCGGGCGTAGGGCGAGCCGGAGTTGGTGAAAATGCCCATGCCGAAATGCTGGGCCATGCGGCCGAAGCGCAGGAAGCCGATGGGCAGCAGCACCTCGCCGTACAACTGACGGATCTGCACCGGATCGACGTCCTCACCGTCCAGGCCGGTATTGCTGACCGACTGGGCGAAGGGATCGACCGTATTGAGCGTCAGGTTTTCGTAGCTCACGTTCTTGATCGTCGTCGGATCGTTGGGCATGCGCTCGATGACCGTGGAGGGCGTCGAGGTAAGCTGATTGTCGCCCCAGAGCGTGTTCTTGAGCATGTCCAGCTCGACGTGAATGCGGATCGGGTCGGCGATCAGCAGCGTCGAGTTGAGCAGGAACCGCTGGTCGATGTAGCTGTACCAGTCCGAGTCGCTGCCGTCGTTGACCGCCCAGGACGGTTTGAACAGGCTGTCGTAGCGCACGCGATAGTAGCCGTGCATATCGAACCCGATGGCGCTCAGGCCTTCTTCCTCGGCCGCCGCCGCCCAGGGCAGGGCGCCCAGGAGCAGGGCCGCAACGATCAAAGTCAAACAAAACCGTTTCATCGCCTCACCTATGCAAAGGATTGACGTCGGCACGGCGGCGCAAACCGCCCCTTTTCCGACGTATGCGGAATGGGGCAACCTAGCATGGCCCCTGCTTTAATTCAAGTTGCGCGGCGCGTTTTGCGCACGGCGGAATGCTTCCGGTTGAGCGCGAATCAGAGTTCGTCGAAAAACCATAAGGAAGGAATAAAATACAGGTCCGGCCGCTTTTTTTTCCACCGGTCGACCTCCTCGTCGGAGACGTCGGTTTTCCTCACGCCAAGGCGGTGCAAATTCGGCAGGTTGTCGATGAAATCGAGGTTTCGCAGAAGGGTTCCGTTACAATCCAGGTGGAACAGATGCTCCTTTTTCCCCAGTGGCGCCATGTCTTCGACCAGCGTTCGGTCGAGATCGAGGGTGACCAGATTTTCCGCGTCGGCCAACACCACCGGATCGTCGAATTTGGTGTCGGTGAGGTTCAAATCTTCCAGTGCCGGCAGGGTTTTAAGGACGGAAAAATCCTTGATCGGAGCATTGGACAGATAGAGTGTGCGTAAGCGTTTCAATCCCCGTAAAAACGTCAGGTCTTTGATTTGTGCGTTCGAGAGAGAAAGGCTGTAAAGCTCGCTCAATTGGCTCAGCGGCGGAAAGGAAGATAAATTATTAGGATATATACACAACTCGCGCAGACCGGTCATCGTACCGAGGAAAGAGACGTCGTATGAATTTGAATCGGCCGATAGCAAACCAAGGCTTTTCAGGTTTTTGAGCTGGCCCAAAACGGAACAGTCGGTCACCGAAGAAGTGAACAGACTTAGATGGCGCAAGTTTTCCATTTTCCCCAAGGGGGAAAGGTCTTCGACCGCTTTGGAGTGGCAACTGAGAGTTCGTAGATGCTCCATCTCGGCGACCGGCGAGATGTCGGAGTTGGAATCAAGAAACAAATATAGAGATTTTAGGCCGGTGAGCCGGCGCAACGGCGAAAGATCCACGTCCGTGTCCGTATCGAGGGTCAGATCCTTCACCCGCTTTTGATCGGCCAGGGGAGAGATGTCGTTCAGTTTCTTCATAAAGAGATAAAGGTGTTTCAAATCCTTTATCGGGCGCAAAAAAGAAATGTCCTCGGCCTGATCGCAATTGAGGTGCAATTTGCGCAGTTTGGTGAGCTCGGCCAGCGGCGAGAGGTCCGTCGAAGAAGTGGTCATCTTCAACGTCCGGAGTTTTTTCATGGAAGCCAAAATTCGCAGGTCGAGCGTCTGGTGGGTGTCGATGGACAAGTCCTCCAGGTCGGTCAATTGTCGCAGGGACGAGTAATCGACCGTTTCGGAGATATCGTTCAACGACAAGTCCTTCAGCGTTTTCATTTGCGCCAACGGGGCGAGGTCTTCGATTTCCGTTTCATCGACGTCGAGATTTTCCAGGCGCGGCAAGGCGGCGACGAGCGACAGGTCGTCGAAACGAGTGGAGGACAGGGACAATGTTTTCAACGCGGTCAGCTTACGCAACGGCGCAAAGGATTTGATGCGTTTGCATTCGTTCAATTCCAGCCGCGTCAGCCCGGTCAACGAGGTCAACGCCTCGATGTCCCGCACCTTGGTTTCGGAAATGTCCAACATGCGCAGGCCGGTCATTTTGGCGACAGCATCGACCGTGGTGATTTTGGTTCCGCCGAGACCAAGGTATTCCAATTCGGGCAGCGAAAGCAGGATTTGCACGTCGTCGTCGGCGAAGTCCTTCATCAAGATTCCCAACGAACGAAGTTTCTTCAGCGTCGCGATGGGGGTGTAGGACTTGATCGCCGCTTTGGCGGAGGAGTTGCCGACAAGGAAGGTCCGCAATTCGCCGAGTTCGGTCAGGAAGGACAGATCGTCGATGTTGGAATTCCAAAGCCCCAGGAGACGCAACGACGAAAGCTCGGTCAGGAACGAATAATCGGTGTGTCGTTTTTGCCGGTTGATTTCCAGCCAGCGCAACGATTTGAGCGTGCCGATAATCGGCAGGTCGTAAAAGTTGTTGTAGCTCAGGATCAGCCCCCGCACATCGTCGCGGCCGCGCAGGGCGCCCAGGTGGGTAATGCCGATCGTTCGCTCCAGCCATAAAAAGCCGAGCGTTTTGTTTTCGGCGACGAATGCATCGAACTCGCGCTGTGAGGTTAAATAATGCACGTAATAGCCGACAGTCCGCTCGCCGTTGCCGTCGTCGGCCAACAAACGGATTCCGTATTTGTCTTCTTCGTCCCGGAAACGCACCTTCGTTTCGTTGCCCGTCGTCAACCAAACGCCTCGTTTTACACAGCCCTCATCGACGGTGACGATCGCCCCGACCTCCACCTCGATTTTCGCCGGAGTCACCGCTCCGATTTTCATATCGTCCACCAAGATTTCCAACCCGTCCTCGGGGCCGGAAATTTCGAGCGAAACGGTTTTCGCCCACGCCGGGGAAGTCAACAAAAAGACAAGGGCGGTGCAGATCAAAATGCGGGCAAGCGTTCTCATGGCGGACTCCAAAAGCTGCGTAACCGTTATTCCAAAAGAGAGAATGAAGTTACTTTACTGGAAATGATCGTTAAAAACAACGCCCGCGGCGGTGAGGCCGCGGGCGGAACAAGGCAGGATTTTTTCGCGGGCTCAGTCGCCGGCGATATCCAGACGGTACAGGGCGCGGCGCAGAGCCGCTTCGGCGCGCAGCAGGTCGATGGAATCGTCTTTCGGCGACGCCGCAATGCGTTCCTCGGCGCGTTTCTTCGCGTTTTCGGCGCGCGTTACGTCGATGTGGATCGACGCTTCGCAGACTTCGGCCAGGATGACGACTTTGTCCTCGTCGATCTGGCAGAAACCGCCGTTGGTGAAGAACTGCTCGAGTTCGCCGTTGGTGTTTTGGATTTTAAGCGGGCCCATGCCCAGCGCGACCATCCAGGGGTCGTGGCCGGTCATGATGCCGAATTCGCCGTTCGCGCCCGGGGCGATGATGTTGGTCGCCTCGGCCTCGTAGAGCTTGCGCGTCGGCGTAACCAGTTTGACCGATAACGTGTCTGCCATAGCTCACCCCCTTACAGGGTCTTGCCTTTTTCGATCGCCTCTTCGATGTTGCCGACCATGTAGAACGCCTGCTCGGGCAGATCGTCCAATTCGCCGGCGACGATCATCTTGAAGCCCTTGATCGTTTCGGCGAGCGGCACGTACTTGCCTTCGCGGCCGGTGAACTGCGAGGCGACGGAGAACGACTGGCTGAGGAACCGCTGGATCTTACGCGCGCGGGCGACGATCTGACGGTCGTCTTCGCTCAGTTCGTCCATACCGAGAATGGCGATGATGTCCTGCAGGTCCTTGTAGCGCTGGAGCACCTGCTGCACATCGCGCGCAACCCTGTAATGCTCTTCGCCGACGACCTGCGGGTCGAGGATGCGGCTGGTCGAGTCCAACGGGTCCACCGCGGGATAAATGCCCAGCTCGGAAATCTGGCGGCTGAGAACCGTGGTGGCGTCAAGGTGCGCGAACGCGGCCGCCGGCGCCGGGTCGGTCAAGTCGTCGGCGGGCACGTAAATGGCCTGCACGGACGTGATCGAACCCTTTTTCGTCGAGGTGATGCGTTCCTGCAACTCGCCCATTTCAGTGCCCAGGGTCGGCTGGTAACCGACGGCGCTGGGGATGCGGCCCAGCAACGCGGACACTTCGGAACCGGCCTGGGTGAAACGGAAGATGTTGTCGATGAACAGCAGCACGTCCTGGCCTTCCTCGTCGCGGAAGTATTCGGCGACGGTCAGCGCGGACAGGGCGACGCGGCTGCGGGCGCCCGGTGGTTCGTTCATCTGGCCGTACACCAGCGAGGTCTTGCTGATAACGCCGGACTCTTTCATCTCGTTCCACAGGTCGTTGCCTTCGCGGGTGCGCTCGCCGACGCCGCCGAAGACCGAGTAGCCGCCGTGGTGGGTGGCGATGTTGTGAATCAGCTCCATGATCAGAACGGTCTTGCCGACGCCGGCGCCGCCGAACAGGCCGATCTTGCCGCCCTTGGAGTAGGGCGCGAGCAAGTCGACGACCTTGATGCCGGTTTCGAGCATCGAGCTGGACACGTCCTGATCCAGCAGCGTCGGCGCGCTGCGGTGAATCGGGTAGCGCTTATCGGTGACCACCGGGCCGACTTCGTCGACCGGATCGCCGATGACGTTGAGGATGCGGCCCATCGTTTTTTCGCCGACCGGCATCGTGATCGGGGCGCCCGTATCCACTACCGCCTGGCCGCGAACCAAACCGTCGGTCGAGTCCATGGCGATGGTGCGCACCGTGTTCTCTCCCAAGTGCTGGGCGACTTCCAAAACGAGGTTCCATTCCCGGTCGTCGATGGACGGGTTGGAGACCCGCAGGGCGTTATAGATGGCGGGCAGGTGGTCGTCGAACCGTACGTCGACCACCGCGCCGATGACCTGAGTGATCCTGCCTTGTGGTTGGTTCATCGTTCTCTCCACAAATTACGAAATAGCGTTGGCGCCGTTAATGATGTCCAGCAGCTCGGTTGTAATGGCGGCTTGTCTCGCTCGGTTAAACTGTAGCGTCAATTTGCCGATCATTTCCTCGGCGTTGGTCGTCGCGCTGTCCATGGCGCTCATGCGGGCGCCCATTTCAGCGGCGAAGCTCTCCAGAAACGCTTTGTACAACTGATAATGGACCTGCAACGGCAGCAGCTCGGCCAGCAGTTGCTCTTTTTCGGGTTCGTAGCGGTAATCGACGATCGCGTCCATGCCCTCGGGGCGGCCCGTTTCGGGCAGCTCGACGGGAATGAGGCGTCGATCGATGATCCGCTGACTGATCGCGCTGACGAACTCGTTGTAAACGATATACACTTCGTCCGCCTCGTCGTTGGTGAACGCGTCAACCAGCTCGGTGCCGATACGCATCGCCAGGCCGTAATTGTGATCGCCCAGGATGTTGGTGTACTTCTGCCGCATCTCGGTGTTGCGCCGCTTGAAGAATTCGTTCGCCTTGCGCCCGATGATGCTGATGTTGACTTGCTTGCCCTGTTCTTCCCACTTGTGTTTGGTCTGCCAGGCGTAGCGCAGGATGTTGCCGTTGAACGCGCCGCACAAACCGCGATCCGAGGTCACGACGACCAGCTCGACCTTCTGCACCGCGTCCTTGCCCTCCAGCAGCGGGAAGCCTTCGCTTTCCGTGCGGCGGTACAGGTTCGCGATCATTTCGTCGAGCATCTGCGCATAGGGCCGACCGGCGCGCAAGCGCTCCTCGGCGCCGCGCAGTTTGGCGGCCGCGACCATCTTCATCGCCTTGGTGATCTTATGCGTGTTTTTGACGCTGTTGATCCGTTTGCGAATGTCGCGCAGCGTTGCCATGTGCGCTCCTTACTTATCCGGTAAAGACTTCGTCGAATTCGGCAAAAGCCTTATCGAGGTCCGCCTTGATGTCGTCGGAGATGGTCTTCTGGGTTTTGATCTTGTCGAGCAGCCCTTGGTAGCGCTCCTCGAAGAAGCGATACAGTTCCTGCTCGTACCGGCCGATCTGGTCCACCGTGTACTTGTCGAGGTGGCCGTTGACGCCGGCGTAGATCATCAGGATCTGTTTTTCGACGGGCAGCGGCTTGTACTGCGGCTGCTTGAGGATTTCCATCAGCCGTTCGCCGCGGGACAACTGCGCCTGGGTCGCTTTGTCCAGGTCGGAGCCGAACTGGGCGAAGGCGGCCATTTCACGGTACTGCGCCAGGTCCAGGCGCAAGGAGCCGGCGACCTGTTTCATCGCTTTGATCTGCGCGTTGCCGCCGACGCGGCTGACCGACAGACCGGCGTTCACGGCGGGCCGGATGCCGCTGTAGAACAAGTCGGTTTCCAGGAAGATCTGACCGTCGGTAATCGAAATGACGTTCGTCGGGATGTAGGCCGAGATGTCGCCGGCCTGCGTCTCGATGATCGGCAAGGCGGTCAGGCTGCCGCCGCCGCGCGCGTCGGACATTTTCGCGGCGCGCTCGAGCAACCGGCTGTGCAGGTAGAAGACGTCGCCGGGGAACGCTTCGCGGCCCGGCGGACGACGCAGCAACAACGAGAGCTGGCGGTAGGCCGCGGCCTGCTTGGTCAAGTCATCGTAGAAGATGACCGCGTGCATGCCGTTGTCGCGGAAGTACTCGCCCATCGTGCAGCCGGTGTAGGGGCTGAGGAACTGCATCGGAGCCGGGTCGGAGGCCGAGGCGACGACCACGGTCGTGTACTCCATGGCGCCGAATTTCTCGAGCCGGTCCACGACCTGGGCGACGGTCGACATCTTCTGGCCGGTGGCCACGTAGATGCAGTACACGTCGGTTTCTTTCTGGTTGATGATCGTGTCGATCGCAATCGCCGTTTTGCCGGTCTGGCGGTCGCCGATGATCAACTCGCGCTGACCGCGGCCGATCGGGATCATCGAGTCGATCGCCTTGAGGCCGGTCTGCAAGGGCTGGTTAACCGACTGGCGATAGACGATGCCGGGCGCTTTGATTTCCACGTTGCGCGTTTCCGCGGACTCGATTGGGCCTTTGCCGTCGATCGGCTGCCCCAACGCGTTGACCACGCGGCCGGCGACCCCTTTGCCCACCGGGACCTGCACGATCTTGCCGGTGCGCTTGACGGTCATGCCTTCTTTGATTTCGTGAGTCTCGCCGAAAACGACCGCGCCGACGTTGTCCTCTTCGAGATTGAGCGCCATGCCCATGATCTCGTGGGGGAACTCGAGCAACTCGCCGGCCATCACGTTTTCCAGACCGTGCAGACGGGCGATGCCGTCACCGACCGACAGCACTACGCCGGTCTCGGCAACGTCAACCTCCTTGCCGTAATCGGCAATCTGCTTCGCGATAATCTTGCTTATTTCTGCCGCTCTGATTTCCATGAACACAACCTCGATCTAAATGTGTTTCAAACCTTCACGCAATTTCGCCAAGTGGTTGACGATCGTCGAGTCGTATACCTTGGATCCCACGCTGATGCGCAATCCCCCGATGATGGCGGGATCCGTTTGTTGTGTCAGTTCCACCTTTTTTCCCACTTTTTTCTGCAACAGCACGCGCAACCGGCCGAGGCTCGCCCCGTCCAGATCGACCGCGCTGGTTACCGTCGCCTGCATCCGGCCGGCCTGTTCGTCGACCAGCTCGCGGTAGCTGGACGCCACCTCGGGCAGCAGGCCCAGGCGGTGCTTGTCGTAGAGCAACCGCAACAGGTTGGCCACCGCCGGCGCCGGGTGAAGCTGCGCGATCGCGTCGCTAAACAGCTTGTGCTTGAAGTCCAGGGCGTACAGCGGGCTCAGCAGCACCTTGAGCGTCGCCGGTTCGCCCAGCACGGTCGCGGCCTGCTCCAACTGTTCGCCGTACGCGTCGGCCTTGGCGTCCTTCACCCCGATGTCCAGCAGCGCGCCGGCGTAACGCCGACCCAAAACGCTCCCGCTCATGAGATCGCCTCCAGCTTCTTGATCGCGTCCTCGATCAGCATGCGCTGATGGGAGGGCGTCAGGCGCGCCCGGATCTTTTCTTCCGCGTTGTCGATCAGCTTCTCGACCAGTTCGCGGCGGATGTCTTCCTTGGCCATGGCCAGTTCGCTGACCGCGGTCTGCTCGGCGTCGGCGACCAGCCGCTCGGCCATCTGCCTGGCGCCGGCGATGATCTCGTTCGCCTGCGCCTCGGCCAGCCGCTGCGCGTCGGCCTGTATGCGCGCGGTTTCGTCGTCGAGCCGTTCGCGCCGCTCGGTCCACTCGCGGTGGATGTCCTGCACCTCGGCCAGCAGCCGGTTGGCTTCGGCCATGCGGGACTGATATTCGCTGGCGTTGTTGTCGAACTGCTTACGCAGCGGCGCTTTGGCGAATTTGATCAGGATGCCGAAGAAGATGATGAAGTTGACGACGCTGACCAACACTTCGACCAACGTGTGATGCGTCTCAAAAAACGATGCGTGCTCGGCGGCCAACACCGGCGCCGCGAGCAGCAGGGCGCCGAGCATGAACAGGAAAGTGAACGTTCGTTTCATTCTCGCCCCCTCAAACCTTGAGCAGGCTGTTGGCCAGTTCTTCGGCCAACGTTTCCGCTTCGACGGTCAGTTGTTCGCGAGCCCGCCGCACGGCGCCGTTGATTTCCTCGCGCGCGGCCGCCACCGAGCGCCCGGCCTGTTCGCGCGCTTCGCCGACGACCGACCGTTCCTCGCCTTGGGCCTTGCTCAACAACGCGTTGCGCAGTTTGCCGGCTTCGGCGCGCGCCTGGACGAGGGCGGTTTCGACCGTCTGCTTGGCAGCGGTCACGTCGCTCTCCATCGCCGTCGCCCGTTCGCGCGGCCCCTCGGCCATTTCCCGCCGCTTGGCGAAGACCGCCAACATCGGCTTGAACAGGAAATGCGAGAGGATGCCCATCGCGGACAGGAACATCAGCATCTGCGCGACCAGCGTCCAGCTCAGAGCCATTTTGTCCATCTGTTGCGACCCTTTCGTTACGCCTGGTTTTCCTTGAACACGAGCGTGATGTCTTCCGCCGTCAACTGCTCGACGCTGGTGAGTTCCTTGTACAGCCAGATGATCTTGTCGATCGGGCCCTCGGCGGCGCCCTGACCGGTGACGCTGTACTCATGCGCCGGACTGTAGAGTTCCTTGCCGTGCGCGGAAGGGTCTTCCTTGACGTGCAAGTCGTGGTCGACCAGCGTGATGCCGGTCGGCAGGTCCTTGAACGCGTTGATGATCAAATCGCCTTGCTCGCGATTGTAGACACCGAATTTGTACTCGAACCGCGCGTGATCGATCGTCCGTTCGGAACGGACCGTCAGCGGCACGTCCTGCGCGGTGGTGATCGCCTCGCGCACCAGCGCGGCCGTTTCCGCGTCGACCATCGCGTGAGTCACCTCGCGGGTCAGGTGCAGCGCTTCCTTGATCTTCTGGACGATGTCGTCCTCGTCGATGCCCACTTCATCGTCGAAGATCACTTCGGCGTGACTGCCGCGCGCCGCGACGAATCCGCGAATGTAACCGCGCGCGTATTCTTCCGGTCCCTCGATGATCATTTCCACGTAGGTTTTCATCGGGATCCCCCTCCTACACGAAGAAGACAAAAGTGGTGATGATGAAGGACGCGACCAGGATCGGGATCGAGTACTTGAACATATATCCGAAGAAGCTGGGCATCTTCACGCCCGCTTCCTCGGCGATCGATTTGACCATGAAGTTCGGCGCGTTGCCGATGTAGGTGTTCGCGCCCATGAACACCGCGCCCGCGCTGATCGCCATCAGGTACTTGAAGCCGTCGGTGATGCCCTGCGCGATCTGCGCTTCGTTGAGATGGCCCATCAGATAGGTCGCGGCGACTTTTTCCTCGATGCCCGCCGGGTACAGTTTGCCGATGGCCGTGGTGAAGAAGGTCAGGTACGTCGGCGCGTTGTCCAGGAAGCTCGAGAGCGCCCCGGTGACCCAGAAGAACTGCCACGGCTTGTTCACCGCGTTGATCAGCGGCGCGGCCGCGCCCTCGGTGCCCGCCTTGAGAATGGCCAGCGCCGGGACGATCGTGGCGAAGATGCCCGCGAACAGGTAGGCCACTTCGAGGATCGGGAACCAGGTGAATTCGTTGTCGGCGCGCAACTTCTTTTTGGTGGTCACCAGGCTGAGCACGCCCATGCCGATGATCACCCCGTCGCGCACGAGGTTCTGAACCTCCATGTGCACGCCGGCGAGGGTGAAGCTGCCCAGCTTGACCATGCCGCTGAACAACACGCCGCCCACGATGCCCGCGAAGAACAGCAGGTTGTGCAGGCCTTCGACCCGCAGCGGCTCTTTCACACCGTCTTCTTTCGGCGGCGTTTCTTTACGATAGTAGAAGGTGTCCAGCGCGTAGAAGATCGCCAGCAGCAACGCGACGACGAAGGCCATCGGCACGATCAGGTTCATCGTCCAGAAGAATTTCACGCCGTGGATGAAGCCCAGGAACAAGGGCGGATCGCCCAACGGGGTCAGCGCGCCGCCGATGTTGGACACCAGGAAGATGAAGAAGACGATCACGTGCGTCTTGTTTTTCCGCCAGGCGTTGGCGCGCAACACGGGGCGGATCATCACCATGCTCGCGCCGGTGGTGCCCACCCAGCTCGCCATCAGCGTGCCGATCAGCAACAGAATCAAGTTGACGCCGGGGCTGCCGCGCAGCTTGCCGCGCACGACCAGACCGCCGGCGGCGGTGAACAATCCCCACAACAATATAATGAAGGGGATGTAGTCGATCAGGTAGATGTGCATGATGTCGTACACGGCCGCGCCGTGGAACTTCACCACGTAGGGAATGATGAACACCAGCGCCCAGAACGCGCTGACTTTGCCGAAGTGATGATGCCAGAAGGTCGGGGCCAGCAGCGGGAACAACGCGATGGACAGCAAAATGCCCGCGAACGGCAAGGCCGTCCACAGCGGAAGATCCTTGCCCGGCACGCCGCCGTGATGGCCGCCGCCGTGCTCTTCGCCGTGTTCTTCAGCGGCCGCGTGTTCGGCGGGCTCGGCCTCGGCGGCGACGGCGGTTTCCTCGGCGACGGGAGCGGTGGGCGCTTCTTCGGCAACGGGCGCGGGCGCTGCCGGTGCGGCGACCGTGTCGCCCGTGGGAGCCTCGCTCGGCGTTTGGGTTTCAGGTACGGTCGGAGCCTGTGCCCAGGCTACGGACACAACGAATGCAGACAGCAAGACAATTAGAATAGTCGTAGTAAGTCTCACGGCTCGCCCAACTTTCGCGTTTGAGAGGCTGCTAACTTTGCATCACGTGCGATCGGCCGTTCGCCGATCGCTAGCTGTCGTGTGAATCTGAGCTGTCGTCGGCGCCTTTTTTATCCGGTTGACGCAGGCGCAGTTCGCCTGTCGATTTCTCGGGCGCTTCGATGTTTTCCATCTTGCAGTTGCCCTCGAAGATCACGCCTTCCTCGATAATGATTACCGGAGTTTTAATGTTGCCGTACAGTTTTCCCGGAGCCCGCATTTCGATCTTCTTAGCCGAAGTGATGTTGCCGCGCACCGTGCCGGAAATGATCACGGTATCCACCTGGATTTTCGCGGCCACATCCGCGCCGGGGCCGATGATCAACGTGCCGCGGGAGAAAATTTCCCCGTCGATTTTGCCGTCGATGCGCACGGTCCCGTCGAACGTCAGTTTACCGACAAACTCACTGCCTTTTCCGATGAAGGTGTTGGGCTGCTTGGCGCCCAAGTCCTTATCGTCGATCATCCTTTTTTCCTCCTTGGCCTGAGACCCGGCCACAAATTGCGGCTCGTGGGTGGTCTCCTCGCGGTCTTTCCTTCCCAGCATGAGCCTAACCCCTATTTTATTGGCCGCTTTTCGGTAACTTATGCAGCCAAAATTGTCAAGAGCATGACTTGTCGCGTCATGAGGTCAGCAAATCGATGATCCGCGTCAGTTCCTCTTCCGAGAAATAGTGGATCTCCACCGTTCCCTTTTGCTTGCCGCCTTTGAGCGACACTTTCGTGCCCAGTCGTTCGCGCAACGTATCGGCCAGATGCCCGTACGGATGCTCCTTGTGCTTGGGCGGCTGGTGCGCCTTGAGCTGCTTGATCGCCCGCGCGGTCTTTTTCACCAGCGCTTCGGTTTCACGCACGCTCAGTTGGCGCGCCAGCACTTCCTGCGCCAGGGCGATGCGCTCGACGTCGTCGTCCAGGGCCAGAATCGCCCGGCCGTGTCCGGCGCTCAGTTCGCCGCCGGCGATGTAGGCGCGGACCATTTCGGGCAGCTTGAGCAGCCGCAAGGTGTTGGCCACATGCTCGCGGCTGCGGCCGACGCGTTCGGCGATCTGCTGCTGCGTCAGGTCGAACGAGTCGATCAGCTCCTGGTACGCTTCGGCCTCGTCGAGAATGTTCAGATTCTCGCGCATCAGGTTTTCGACCAGCGCCAGCAGGCTCAGCCCTTCCTCGTCGGTCTCGATGAGGATGCAGGGCACTTCGCTCAGCCCGGCCTTTTTGGCCGCGCGCAACCGGCGTTCGCCGGCGATCAATTCGTAGCGGTCGCTCTGCTTGCCGTCGCGGCGCACCGCCAGCGGCTGAAGAATGCCGTCGCGCTTGATGCTGATGGCCAGCGCGGCCAGGGCCTCCTGGTCGAACCGGGTGCGCGGCTGGTGCGGGTTGGGCGCGATCTTGCCGATCGGACAAGAGAAGGAATCGCCCGCGCTCAATTCGCTTTTCAGCACCGGCGCGGCCAGCTCGCGGCCGCGGTTCGGGTCGACCAGTGCGCCGAATCCTTTGCCCAATCCTTTGCGCTTGCTCGTCATGTCGTCGTTGTCGCCTCTTGGTTGTGGGCCGGCGCGCTAAAGCGATAGCGCCGTAACAGTTCGCGACTCAAATCCAGGTACGCCCCCGCGCCGGCCGAGCGAATGTCGTAGAGCATGATCGGCATGCCGTGACTGGGCGCTTCGGCCAATCGCACGCTGCGGGGTATTACCGTTTGAAAGACCAACTCACCGAAGTGAGACCGTATTTCCTGTTCGATCTGCTTGGCCAGGTTGGTGCGCCCGTCGTACATCGTCAGGATGATCCCGGCCAGCACCAGATTCGGGTTGAGTCCCGCCCGAATCGACTCGATCGTCGCGACCAGTTCGCTGAGCCCTTCCATCGCGTAGTACTCGCTTTGCAGCGGCACCAGCACGCCGTCGCTGGCGACCATCGAATTGACGGTCAGCCGGCCCAGGCTCGGCGGGCAGTCGATCAGCACCACGTCGAATTCCTTGCTGATCGGCCGCAGGCGATCGGCCAGCGCGTATTCCCACTCGGGCCGTTCTCCCAGTTCGACCTCGGCCCCGGTCAGATCGCGCGCCGCCGGCGCCAGCGAAAGAGATTTGATCGATGTCGGCTGAAGAACTTCGTGGATGTCCAATCCGTCGATCAAAACCTGATACACGTGCCGAGTCAGCGTGGCGCGATCGATGCCCAGGCCGCTGCTGGCGTTGCCCTGCGGATCCATGTCCACCAGCAACACCTTGCGGCCCGCCATCGCCATCGCGGCGGCCAGGCTTACGGCGGTCGTGGTTTTACCCACTCCGCCCTTTTGATTGGCGACGGCTAATATGCCACCCATCACAACCTCGATCGCTCGCCGATGGCCGCCTGACAAGAGCCGGAGCTGATCAACCTACAGAAAGGAAATTCAATACAAAGGCAGCCCCTTTTAGCAGATCCGCCATCGGATAACAAGGGTAAAAATGAATCGCCATTCATTTTTTTGCCGTTACAAAAATGAACAACGACCTCGCGCCGTGACCGGCGGGAAGATCGTATGATATTTCGTTTAGTTGCCGCCAACCGGGCGGCGGCGTCGCGCCCGTTTTTTCCGCCGCGAAAACCGCCAATTTTCCGCCCTCGATCAGCAGATGTCCGAAGCGTTGCGCCAGCTCGCCGGGTTTGGCCACGGCGCGGGCGGTAATCGTGTCGAAACGCTCGGTCATTTGCTCGGCGCGGCCGTGATGAACGCGCACATTCGGCAGCTTCATCGCCTGCGCCGCCTGGGTCAGGAAGGCCGCTTTTTTCGCGGTCGATTCCGCGCAGACGACCGTCACATCCTCGCGCAGCGCGGCGACGATCAGCCCCGGCACGCCCGCGCCCGAACCGATGTCCAGCAGCGTCTCGCCGCTCGCGAGAGACCGGGCCAGCGGCACGCAATCGGCCAGATGATAGGCCACGGCGTCCTCGGGCGCGTCCACGCGCGTGAGGTTGATGCGCCGGTTCCACTTGACCAGCAGTTCGTACCAGACCGCGAGGATCTCGCGGCGGTCGAGCGGCAGGCCGGTCGCGGCGGCGTGGCGCGAATAGGCGGCGAAAAAGTCCATGCGCCGTGTTCTATCGCCGGGAAAGGATCTTGGCAAGCGCTATCGCTTCGGGCACAGTAGGCGCATGCCGTTACCGACGCAACGCGACACCATCGCCGCTCTCTCGTCGGCCCGCGGGCCGGCGGGCGTGGCCCTGGTGCGCCTGTCGGGGCCCGACGCGCTGGAGATCGGCCGACGCCTGTTTCGTCCGCAAAAGGCGGCCGATGACCTTGCGCCGCGCACGATGATTCTCGGGCATCTGCTGGACGCGGCGGGCGAGCCGCTGGACCAGGTGTTGTTCGTGTATTTTCCGCCCAGCGGCAGCTACACGGGCGAGGCGGTCGTCGAGTTTCACCTGCACGGCGGACCGGTGATCGTCGAGGCGGCGCTGGACGCGATGCTGGCCGGCGGCGCGCGCATCGCCGAACCGGGCGAATTCACGCGGCGCGCTTTTTTGTCGGGGCGGCTCGATCTGTCGCAGGCCGAGGCGGTCGCCGAGTTGATTCACGCCAAGAGCCTGGTCGCGGCGCGCGCGGCGCATCGTCGCCTGACCGGCGCGCTCTCGGACAAGGTCGATCGTCTGCGCGATCTGCTGGCCGAGGCGCTGGCGCTGTGCGAGGCCGACATCGATTTTCCCGATCAGGACCTGGGGGCGATCGATCCGGCGGAGATCGTCGGGCTGATCGACCGGGCGGACGAGGTGGTCGCCGCGCTGATCGCCGGACACACCCGCGCCCGCGCCCTGGCGCAAGGGGCGGTGGTTGCGCTGGCCGGACGGCCCAACGCCGGCAAGTCGAGCCTGCTCAACCGGCTGGCCGGCGCGCGGCGGGCGTTGGTGCACGAAACGGCGGGGACCACGCGCGACCTGATCGAGGCCGAGATCGTGCTCGCCGGCGTGCCGGTGCGGCTGATCGACACCGCCGGGTTGCGGCACACCGAGCACGAGATCGAACGGCAGGGCGTCGACCTGGCGCGCGAGACGATCGCCGGGGCCGACCTGGCCGTGTATCTGGTCGACGGAACGAACGGTCGCTGCGCCGCCGACGACGAACACCTCGCCGCGTTGGATCCGGCGCGGACGATCGTGACGTGGAACAAGGCCGACGTGAGCGCGCCCGACGAGGATTTTCCGGGCCTGGCGCTCAGCGCGAAAACCGGCGCGGGCGTCGAGGCGCTCATTGCGCGGATCGTCGAAATGCTGGGCGCGGGCGAAGCGGGCGGCGAGGCGTTGCTGGCCTCGGTGCGCCAGCGTGAGTTGATCCAGCGCGCGGCGGCGCGGTTGCAGGCGGCGCGCGCGGTCGCGGGCAACGGGCGCGATTTCGAGCTGGCCGCCTTCGAGTTGCGCGAGGCCGCCGACGCCCTGGCCGCGATCGTCGGCGAAACGACCACCGACCAGGTGCTCGACGCGATTTTTTCACGTTTCTGTGTTGGCAAATAATTTTGGAGAACGCCGATGTTGTCCGGCAAACTGATTTCCCTGCGTCCGGTATCCGAAGAGGACCTGCCGATCATCGTTCGTCACATTAACGATTATTCGCAATTGGGTCCGCATCTGCCCTTTCGTTTTCGCACGCTGCATGAGTTGAAAAAGATGCATGCGGAAAACGGCATGCTCGGCGAGACCACCGGCAGCTTCGCCGTGCTGGACAAGAGCGAAAGCATCGTCGGTTGGTTCGCTTATTTCCCGACCACGATGTACGTCAAAGGGTTGGAGGTCGGCGGGCGCATTCTGCGCGCGGACGATTGGGGCAAGGGTTATGGCACCGAGGTCGTCCGCCTGATCGCCGCCTACCTGTTTCACACCAAGGAGATCCTGCGCGTGCAGGTGTGCTTCAACACGACCAATCCGGCCAGCCGGCGCATCGCGGAAAAAGCCGGGTTCACTGCCGAGGGCGTCATGCGCCACGCGTACCGGTTCGGCGATCGGCCGGTGGATATGGAGGTCTGGTCGATGGTGCGCGACGAATGTCCGCCGCTGCACGAGGTGGCTTTAGGCTATCAAGCAAAACAATAAAAGAATAAGCGCTCAGCGTTTGACGGCGCGGTAGACGGTGTCGCCCGGCTCGCCCAGCGGCTTGCCCAGCGACGTGGTGTCGATCTGTTCGGCGGCGGGGAAGATCGTTTGCAGCGTGGCATAAAACGTGGGGTTGGGCTGCGGGCTCCACACGGCCAGCACGCCGCCGGGGCGCAGGGCGTCGCGGCAGGTAAGTACGCCCGAGGATTCATACAGCGCGGCGTTGCCCGGCGCGGCCAGCCAGCCGGGACCGTTGTCCACGTCCAGCAGCAACAGGTCGAAGGCGTTCGGCGAATCGCGCAGCACGTCGGCGAGATCGGCGACGCGCACGGTCACACGCGGATCGTCCACCGCGTGGCCGTTGACCGCCGCGAAGTACGCGCGGTTCCACTCCACGACCTTCGCGCCGATTTCCGCGACGACGACCTCGGTCACGCCCGGCAGATCCAGCGCCGCGCGCAAGGTGTGGCCCGCGCCCAGGCCGCCGACCAGCACGCGCAGCTGGTGCGCCGGGCGCGCCAGCATTTCGTGGGCCATGGCGGCCATACCCGCTTCGCTGTGCGCGCCGTGCGAGGCCATCAGGAAGTTGCCGTCGATGAGAATCTCGTAACCGCTTTCGCCGGTTTCGGCTTCGTAGCGGCGCAGGGTAAGCACGCCCAGGGGCGTGGGCTCGCGGTCGATTTCCGTATAGACGATGTGCATGGAATCAGCCGGCGCGACGCTCGCGGCGTTCGAGCGAACGCAACGCCGATTGGATCTTTTCGTCGTTGGGCGTCAGTTGCAATTGGCGGCGCAGTTCTTCCTTGGCCAGATCGACGTGCCCGGCGCTGTGCAGGATGCGCGAGAGTTCCAACCGCAGTTCGGCGTTGTGCGGTTCGAGCACCAGCCCGCGGCGGATGGCGTCGACCGAGGTGAGCAGCCGGTCGTACGGATCGATAAACCGGTTGCGCGCCACGGCCCCGGCGAAGAAGCGCAGCAGCCGCGCCTCATCGCCCCGGCGGGCCAGCAGCTCGTCGAAGCAGCGTTGCGCTTTGCTGTAGTGTTTGTCGCTGAGCAGCTTTTTGCCCAGGCGCAGCAGTTGATCGTCGGTGAGCACCGCGTCTTCCGGCACGCTTTCGATGCCGTTGTCGTCCTCGACGTCGTCGAGGCCTTCGGGCCGTTGCAGGATCGCGGTGATCGGCTCCATGGTGAACGCCGGTTCCTCGACGGGCGGCTCGATCGTCTCTTCGGTTTCCGGTTCGTCGAGCAGTTCGTCGACGTCCTCGAAGGAATCGATCACTTCGCCCAGATCGATCGGCGGCGGTTCGTCCTGTCCGTCTTTGGCCGGCGTCCAGGCCTCGGCCGGATCGAACGTGATGATGTGCAGCAGGCCCAGCGCATACGCGGCGCGCAGCAGTTCGACGTTGGGCGTCGACGAACTGTTGACCAGCGCCCGCAGGGTCATGCCGCGTTTGGTGCTTTCCACGACCTCGCTGATCGCCGCGCGTTTGGCCAGGTCGGGCAGGCGCGACGGATCGTCGGCGAGGTACATCGGTTTGTTCATCCGCCCCTTGGCCGAAAGCGACTCGTTGATTTTCTCCAACGGGAAGTGGCGTTTGACCGCCAGCGAGATGACCACGCTCGGGTCGAGCGGCACGTCGGGGATGACGGATTTTTCGGTCCATTGGAAGCGGCCGCCGTTGGGCCGCGCCAGGTCGCGCATCACCCGGTAGCCGAAACCGCGGATCGCGTCTTCCAGGATGTCGGTTTCGATCAGTTGCAGTTGCCGCGCCGCCGCCTGCAGCGAAATGCCTTCGGCCGTGGCGCGCCGGCGGATGATTTGGGCTTCGCGGCTGGAGATCAGGCCGTCGCGGGCGAGCCGGCGGGCGAAGCCTTCGGCCTCGACGAGCACCGGCAGGCCGTCCTGGAAGCCCAGTCGGATCGCGCCCAGCTCGTCTTCGACCATCAGTTCGCCGTTGCTGTGCCGGCGGAAGATGCGCGAGAGCAACTGGTGGAAGGGCAGGCGCTTGAAGATGCCGCGTTCGGGAATGCCCTTGGAGTCCTTGTCGTAGCGGATTTGCGTCTTGGCCCGGCGTTCGCGCATTTCCGTGGGCGACTCGGTGTGCGAGGCGACGCCCAGGATGCGCTGCACGAGTTCCAGACCCTCACCGGGATTGATCGGTTTGGTGACCAGTTCGTTGGCGCCGAATTGCCGGGCGGTGATCGAGCCGCCGGAGATCTGGCTGATGGCCACGATCGGCAGTTTGGCCCCTTCCTCGCGCGAGCGGATGCGGCGGATCAGGTCGATGCCCTGTAGGTCGGGCATGAGCAGATTGACGAAAATCAGATCGGGCAGGCGGCTAAAAAAAAGATCCAGCCCGCGTGCGCCGGTATTGGCCACGATCGCCTCATAGCCGCCGCGCTCCAGGAACGTGGCCAGCCGCATGGCTTCCTGTTGTTCGAATTCGATGATCAACACTAACTTGCGTTTCACGCTTGCTCCGCCTTAACCCCAATACAACATGATACGGTCATTGTGACCGTGAGCAAAGCATTAATAATACTCGCGGTAATAGGTCACGCCGCCGTGCGACACTTTCTTTATTTTGTTGGCTTGCACCAGTTTGTCCAGTACGTCCTGGGCGACGTCGCGATGCATGCCCAGGCCCTCGACCAGGTCGCCCGCGGTGATGCCCCGCCGTTTGACGAGCTCGACCACGCCATCTTCCAAATTGGTCGCGCCGTGGCGTTTGTCCTTGTGCGAAGCCACGCCGATCACCGTCGCCTTGGGGCCGAAGATGCCCGCGATGCGCTGCATTTCCTGCTCGTCGAGCGGCAGGGCGTCGGTTTCGGCGGGCGGCCGGGTGACGGTGTTGAGATGAACGCGGTGCGGATCGATCTGCGTCAACGCCTCGTTGATGCGCATCAGTTCGTCCACGTCGTCGTTCACGCCCTTGACCAGCAGCACCTCGACCCAGATTTCGCCTTTGTACTCGCGGCGGAACTGGGCCATGCCTTTAATGATGTTGTCGATGCGCAGCGAGGGGTGCGGGCGGTTGATCTTCGCGAAGACCTCGGGCGTCACCGCGTCGAGGCTGGGCACGACCAGGTCGGCCAGCGCCAGATCCCGGCGCACGTCGGGCCGGTCCATCAGCGTGCCGTTGGTGATCACCGCCACCGGCGTGCGCGTGCGCGCTTTGATGCGCTGGATGATCTGCCCCAGTTTTTTATGCAGCGTCGGCTCGCCCGAACCGGAAAAGGTGATGAAGTGAATATCCTTCATCGGCAGCATGGCGTCGATCTCTTTAAGGATGCCCGCGGTCGGGATGTACTCGCGCCGGTCGATCGTCTGCTTGACCGTGCGTCCGGCCTGGCAGTAGATGCAGTCGAGCGTACAGGTCTTTTCGCCGGACGGGACCACGTCCACGCCCAGGCTGTACCCGAGTCGACGGCTGACCACCGGACCGAAAATGACGGACATCGACACGCTCCTTTCCCGCTCCCCATTTGGCGCGGGGGTCAAAGGATAGTCAGCACGGCGGCCGATGTCAAATACGGCGGCCGGCGGCGGAAAAACGGCGGGAACGCGAAAAACGGGGCGTGAGCCGTCGCCGATTCTTTCATGAAAAATATGTTGTGTTTCCCGCCCGGTGTGCTAAAGTGAACGCGACATGGAGGTTGGCTGCCGGCGGGGGACGATGCCGGCCGCGAGCGCAAGCTCCTCGTGAGCTGCGAGCATAGGAGATGCGATGATGCATAAATTTTCCACCCTTTTCCTGATTCTCTTATCGGTCGTATTGATCTTCGCGCTGGCGGTCGTGATGATCGGCGCTTGCGACGACGACGATGACGACGACGATGACGAGGGCGACGACGACACCTGGGTCGACGACGACACCTCCGGCGATGACGACACGTCCGGCGATGACGACACCTCGGGCGACGACGACACCGGCGACGATGACACCGACGGGAGCGCCCCGGTGCTCAGCGCCGGCGGCTGGGACCCGGCGACGACCACGCTGGGCGACTTCACCGGCTACGATGAGCAGATGTACTACAGCGCGTTGTTCTGGAGCGTGTGCGATGTGGACAACGATCTGCTGCCCGACGGCGAAGTGTTTATCTATCTCGCCGGCACCACGCAGCCGTTCCTCGACGGCGACGTCATCTGGGCCGATCTGAACAACCCGCCCGACAGCGACCTGGGCAACGTCGGCGACTGCGACAATCCGGTGCAGACCGGCATCAACGTGTTGTTCGCGCCGGCGAGCGATCCGGGCACGCCGGGCACCTACTGCTGCGACATCGAGGCGACCGACAACGCGGGCAACTTCAGCAACAAGCTGACCAACCTGTGCGTGACCCACGCGCCGTAACCAAGTTTCTCCCGGCCCTCCTGGCGGGGGGCCGGGAACTTGATAGTTATAAGTTATTAGTTATAAGTGGCGAGTTGGCGGAGGGTGCAGAAGTTCAATCGAAGCGAAGATCGGCATTTTTTCCTAATAATCTAGCCTAATTGTGTGGATCAGTAGTGTAATATTTAATACCATAATCAACAATATATTATTGTACTAAACGGCGATAAATGATATTTATAAGCAATCAATCACACTTGAAATATGTATTGATATTGTCCGTACAGACAAATGGTTTTTAATTTTCAGGATGGGTTGAAAAAATGAATAAGGAAGTTGTGGCCATTTCGTTGCAAGAGAGCATGTTTGTTTATCGATTGTTGGCAAAGCTAAGGATTTTCAATTCGCCGAATCGACTAAATTTGTTACACGCTTGGATTTTTTCGCTGTCTTTATGGACGCTTTGCTTTTTTCTCGCCTTTCTCGACGGCTCGCTTTTGCCGGAAAAACACAAGCTCAGTATGAGTATGCTGGAAGACATTGTTATTTATGCGATCTGCATTCTCGGCTTCCCTTTGTTGCTCTATGGGATGTCTCGCTTTCAGGGAGACTTATACATTCTTAGTCGATGGCTGCAAGAAACGGGACCGGTGGATGATCACGAAGGGGTAAAGAACGAAATACACCGGATCAATCGCCAACTGGGAAATAAAATAATTGATATTGTTGCGCTGGTATCGGCCGTATTTGGCACGCTTCTTTGGGCGTGCGGCGAGTTGTGCAACACGATTCCTTCATGGCATGGTTGGATAAGCAGAGGATCCTTTCAAATTCCTTCCTTGGGATTTTTCGGTGCGTTTTTTGTTACGATGATCTATGCCTATCTGATTTATTCCGTTCTGATTCGAGCCATTATTTATATGGTCTTTGTTTATAAATTGCCCCAATTTGGAGTAAACATCAACGTGATGCATCCGGACAAATGTGGCGGATTGTCGATCCTGAGTTGGCCGCAAGTGTCCCTGGGGTTGATCCTGGCAAACGTGGGCATTATTATTGTTTCGATCATAATAAATAACACTGTTTGGCTCGGAGAATCCATCTTTCGCAACGACCATGCCACCATGCTTTGTTTATATGCCGTATCGTGTCCGATCCTGTTTTTTATTCCGATAACGTCTTTTACACCCTATGCCTATAATGAGTTGGCGCAATTTAAAATATGGGTGAATGACGTATCGAATTATTTATTAACGAACATCGAAGACAAGATTACTTACAACAATGATATCAACAAATTGAACGAAGCTTCGATGATAGTTCAGATACTCGACAAACTCGAAAGCTCGGTTATGATGAGGCTGATTCCTTTCGATATGAAAAGTTTAAGAAATTTTATGGGTATTGTGTTTGTACCGTTGATGGCGTTGATTATTCCACATGCGCCTCAAACAATTCAAATTATTTTGAATTATTTAACAAACAAACTGTAATGTAGTTTCGTAAGTAACGGCGAGTTGGCGGAAAGAAAATCAAAGATCTTCTTGGCCTAATCGATAAAATCGAAGGACCTATCTCCCTGAGCGTGGGTCGTCGAGAACGTGTAGCCGCTGGAATTGCAGGCGCCGAAGGTGAACGTGACCATGGGGTCGTCGGTCAGGAGCTTGTCCCACGCCAAAAGGGTTTCCAGGTTGTCGGCATATCGGCCGCCGGTACTGTCGATGTTGGTGTTTTGATACTCCAGCTCCTGGCAGATTTTCGCGTTGTAGCCGGCGCTTTGTGCCGAAGAGTTATTGATGCTGGTTTGATCCGGTACGATGGGCGGGACTTCACGCTTGGTCTTGCCCTGGCCGGTGTCGGGAGAGATCGGTTTCCGCTGCATCAATTCTCGGGCGATTTTGGTGTTGGCGTCGGCGGACGCATTGTGGCTCGACAGGAAATTCGGAATCACCAACAACGCGACGATGCCGACGATCAGCAGGACGAAAACCGGCGTCCAGCCGCCAACGAAGCCGGCGGTCGCCCGACCGCGTTCTCGAACCGGTTGCATGGATTCGTCGACTCGCCGCTTCGTCGGTTCGGCCGTCGGGGTATTCTGTTTTTCAATACGTGCTGTGGACATGATGACCTCCAAACGATGGTAAAGATGGGAGCGCTGAAATTCCATTTGGTCTAATCAATATATTTGTAAAGCTCATCACCCCGAGCGTGCGTCGTGGTGAAGGTATACCCTTGTGCGTCGCAGGAGCCAAAGGCAAAGGTGACCTGCGGATCGTCGGTCAGATTTCTATCCCACACCAGCAGCGTTCCCAGGTTGTCGGCGTATTTGCCGGAGCCGGGCTCGCCGGCGTTGGTGTTCTGATACTCCAGTTCCTGAGCGATTTTGGCGTTGTAGCCGGCGTTTTGCGCCGCGGCGTTGTGAGCTTTGATCTGAATCGAAAGGTAACTCGGCGTCATGATCAAGACAATGCAGCCCGGCACGGCGATGGTCTGAAACAAACCCATAATAATACCGGAGGTGGCCAGGCCGCGTCCCTGATAAAGTTCCGGATTGCGATCAATGCGCCGTCGGGCCATAAAGCCGAGGACTATGCTGATGATCCCCGGGATTATGAAGATGAAAAAACCTATTATGCCGAAGATCAGCGATAAAACGGCCATGGTCGGCGTGGTTTTTTGCGTGCCCGGCGCAATGGGCGCGGCGGAAGGCGCATCGACCGGCGGCGTCGCGGCGAGAATTTCCCCGGCGGCGCGCCAGTTGCCGGCGGCGTGATCGTAGACCCACGTGGCCGCGTTGATCCGCCCCGCCTGCATCATCGCCTGCAAGGTCGGCAGATCGTTGACCGGGAAGTCCTGCTCTCCGATGCGCACGGTATACATCATGACCTCCTCATGACGTTTCCAATAAGGATGGCGAAATCCCATTCGACCTAATCGACAAATTTAAAAGACTCATCGCCCCGGAAGTGCGTTGTGTTGAACGTGTAGCCTTCCGCACCGCAACTGCCGAAGTTGAAGGTCACCATCGGATCGTCGGTCAGATTTTTGTCCCACACCAGCAGGGCTTCCAGGTTGTCAGCGTACTTGCCTTTGCCGGTGTCGGGAGAAATCGTGTTTTGATACTCCAGTTCCTGGGCGATCCTGACGCTGTAGCTGGCGTTTTGCGCCGAGGCGTTGTAGGCCTTGGTGCGTAGCGAAACGAAATTCGGAATCGCGACCAGCGCCAAAATTGCAATGACCGGCAGGATGGCGACCTGAATCCAACCGAGAATGATACCCGCGGTGGCCAGACCGCGACCCTGGAACAGTTGCGGATTGCCGTCGATTTGACCACGCGCTTTATTGCCGAGCACAATGCCGACAATCCCCAGGACGATGCAAGTGAAGAAGCCCACGATGCTGAAGATCAGTGACAATATGGCCATGGCCGGCGTGGTTTTCTGCATGCCGGGCGTGAACGTTGCCGATGGGGGCAGAACTTCGCCGGGCACAATGGGCGCGGCGGAGGGCGGACCGATCGGCGGCGTCGCGGCGAGAATTTCCCCGGCCGCGCGCCAGTTGCCGGCGGCATGATCGTAGACCCACGTGGCCGCGTTGATTCGCCCCGCCTGCATCATCGCCTGCAAGGTCGGCAGATCGTTGACCGGGAAGTCCTGCTCTCCGATGCGCACGGTATACATTATTCTCTCCTCATGATGATAATGGTGATAAGCGATCGGATTTTACACCACGACCAGGCGTTCCGCCAGAGGGACGTTTAAGAGTTAAATATGTTGCAAAAATCGGAGTTCGTCCGCTTGGCAATGTTTACTACTTATGCGAATAATGCATTATCCCTCGAAAGGACGCGGCGATGACCATTGTCTATCATGTGACGGCCAAAGATCTCATGGCGGAGTATCGAATACATAACCCGCCGTTTATTCCGCCGATGTATATCAAGATATTTTTTGCCGTCATGTTGCCCGTGTTGGCGTTGATTCTGATCTGCGAAGGAGCGGACGCGATTCTCCCCGTGCTGTTTACCGCCGTGTTTCTGCCGGTGTTGGCTTATTACAAATTTACCAAGGAACCTTACATTTTTGCCCATAGAACGATCAAAAAAATTGCGGCGGCCGGACCGAACGTTTATCGCCTGACCATCGCCGACGAGGGATTGATCGAAGAGACGCATTACGCGAGGAAGCTTATTCATTGGCACGGCGTAAACGAGGTCGTCCAGGAAAAAGAGCGCTATTTCATTTTATGCGAAGACGATCATGGGATGGTGATCAACAGAAAGCAGGTCTCCGAGGGCGACGTGGATTCGTTCATCGACCTGCTGCGACGCAAACTCGCGAGCCGGTGAGCCGCCGGCAACCGACCGACGCCCATCATCCGGAGTTTCAGTCTGTATATTCGAAGGGTTGATCGCCCCGGGCGTGCGTTGTCGTGAATGTGAAGCCTTCGGTGGTGCAGGGGCCGAATGTAAAGGTGACCTGCGGATCGTCGGTCAGGGCTCTATCCCACACCAGCAGGGCTTCCAGATTGCCGGTGTACTTGCCTTTGCCGGTGTCGGGAGAAATCGTGTTTTGATACTCCAGCTCCTGGGCGTTGGTGGCGTAGCGGCCGGCGCTCGCCGCCGACGCATTGTACGCCTGGGTGCGCAACGACATGAAATTCGGGATCGCGATCGCCGCCATGATGCCGAAAATAAACGGCAGCATGGCGATTTGCGCCCAACCGATGATGATGCCGGCGATGGCCAGGCCGCGACCCTGGAACAGTTGCGGATTGTCGTCGATCTGCCGCCGCGCTTTGTAGCCGAGGATCAGGCCGACGATGCCCAGAACGATGCAGGTGAAAACGCCGACAATACTGAAGATCAGCGATAAAACGGCCATGGTCGGCGTCGTTTTCTGGACGCCCGGCGCGAAAGCCGTTGGCGAAATGGAAGGGCCGCCGGGCATAGGCGTAATGGGCGCGGCGGAGGGCGGGCCGACCGGCGGCGTTGCGGCGAGAATTTCCCCGGCCGCGCGCCAGTTGCCGGCGGCATGATCGTAGACCCACGTGGCCGCGTTGACTCGCCCCGCCTGCATCATTGCCTGCAAGGTCGGCAGATCGTTCACCGGGTAATCCCGCTCGCCGATGCGCACCGTGTACATTATTCCCTCCCCAGGCCGTGGTGATTTTAAAGTGAAAAGTGTTTGAATTTTATCGTGGGCCGTCATTGGCCGCCAGCGATTTATTGCGTGGCGAAAATCGGGGCGCGTCCGCTTGGCAATGTTTACTACTTATGCGAATAATGCATTATCCAGCAAAAGGAAGCGGCGATGACCATTGTCTATCATGTGACGGCCAAAGACCTTGTTGCGGCGTATCGGATACAAAATCCGCCGTTCAAGCAACTGACGTTTCTCGGAATATTGGTGGGCATTGTTTTCCCCGTGGTTTTGGTCGGCTTGGGAGCGAACATAATTCTCTCGGTGCTGCTTGCGGCCGTGTTTCTGCCGTTTTTGGTTTTTTTACATTACTCTCTCGAACGGAAAAGGTACGCGGAAGAAACAATCAAGAGAATGGCGAAAAAGGATCCGGCGTTATATCGCCTGACCATCACCGACGAGGGATTGATCGAGGCGGCGCACTCCACGAAGAAGCTCATCCTCTGGCGCGGCGTGCAGGAGGTCGTATTGCAAAAAGAGCGCTATTTCATTTTGTGCGAAGACAAGCAAACGCTGGTGATCAATATCAAGCAGATCACCGAGGGCGCCGTGTTTCCGTTCATCGAGATGGTGGAAAGCAGAATCGGGCAGCGGTGAGTTGACGGCATTCAGCCGAAAACATCGAAGCGATCATCCCCGCCTTCATCGTGTTTAAATACGTCGAATAAATTCGGCGCGGCCCGCTTGGCGAGAGTTACGAATTATGCGAATAATACAACGTTCCTCGAAAGGAAGCGGTGATGACCATAACCTATTACCTGACGGTCGAAGACCTTATTGCGGCGTATCGGGTACAAAATCCGCCGTTTAAGCAACTGCTGTATCTCGGAATATTATTGGGCATTCTCTTCCTTGTGATTTTCTTCGGCTTTAGATCGTACAAAATTCTCCCACTGTTGTTTATAGCCGGGGTTTCGCCAATTTTATTTTATTTAATAAGTTCTATCCGCCGCAAAGGGTATGCGGAAGAAACGATTAAAAGATCGGCTATTAACGATCCGGAGTTATATTGCCTGACCATTACCGACGAAGGATTGATCGAGGCGATGCATTCCACAAAGAAGCTGATCCTTTGGCGCGGCGTGCATGAGGTTGTAATAAAAAAAGCGCGCTATTTCATTTTGTGCGAAGACAAGCAGACGACGGTGGTCAACGTCAAGCAAGTCACCGAGGGCGACGTGTTTCCGTTCATCGAGATGGTGGAAAGCAGAATCGGGCAGCGGTGAGCCGCCGGCTCTCTTTCAGTCGATTTCCTTCCCGCAATGCGGACAAATACTTTTTTGTGAGGTTTTGCTTTTTTGCATTTCCTCGATGAAAGCAGAGCCGAGAATGCCGGTGGGCAGGGCGAAAAAACCGATGCCCAGAAGTGAGATGATCGCGCCCATGATTTTCCCGACGGCGGTAATCGGGATCATGTCGCCGTAGCCCACGGTGCTCAGGGTGCAGATGCCCCACCACATGGCGGCCGGGATGCTGGAAAACACGTCAGGCTGGTATGGATTCTCGATGAAATACAGCAAGGACGAAGACAAAATCAGCAGCAGGAAAAGCAGGAACATCACCACAGCTAGTTCCTGCGCCTTGTTTTTCAGCACGCGAAGAATGAGATTGACCGACTTGGTGTAGCGCGTGATTTTGGTGATGCGCAAAAAGCGAAGCAGGCGAAACACGCGTAGTGTGCGCAAATCGAAGAAAATGAACATTGGTAAATAGCCCGGCAGAATCGCCAGCAAATCCACCACAGCCATAAATGAAACCAGATAACGCAACCGGCCCATGATCGGCCGACGATACGCCGGATTCTCCACGCAGGAAATCAACCGCAGCAAGTACTCGATGGTGAAAATGCCGATGGAGATCATTTCGAAAACGTCGAACACTTGACGATACGCACGGTATACGGGCGCCATCGTTTCCAACACGACCGCGAAGATGTTCAATAGAATTAATGCGAAAATGAACAGATCGAAAAAGTGGCTCGACTTGTCGCCGTCCTCGGCCAGTTCGACGATTTGGTAAACGCGCTTGCGAAAGCGTCGATAAAAAGTCAGGGTCGACATGGTTCTTCCCATCCTATTGTTATTTGGTCGGGCTGATAGTGAGGTTGTTTGCTGCGGCAAATGTAGGCGTTTCTGTGCCGATATTCAAATGGTGTTTTGTTCATAATGAACGGAAGCCAACTTGCTATCGTCTTCATTGACAGCCTCGGGAGCGTGCATCACAATAACATCGACGCGCGAAGGAGGGTGCGGGATGTTTTCAATGCGATGGCCGATGATCGCGGCGGCGCTGTGTTTGGCGCTGACGCTGTTGGTGTGCGGTTGCGGCGGCGAAGGCGACGACGAGGATACGGTGCGCCCGGGCGACGACGATGACGACACCTACGTGCCGCCGGACGACGACGATGACGACACCGGCGACGATGACGACACGCTCGACGACGACACGACCGACGACGACACAATCGATGACGATACGCTCGACGACGACACAATCGACGACGATACCGGCGACGACGACACGACCGACGACGACACCGGCGATGACGACACCGTGCCGCTGCCGACCGGGATGATCGTCACCGATCACGTCGAGGGCTACACCGACCTGCAACTGGACGGCGAAGGGCGACCGCACCTGGTCTACAAAGAGAAAAACGGCGGGCTGTGGTACGGGCGGTGGACCGGCTCCGAGTGGGAGCTGGAGGAAGTCGACGACACCACCAGCAAGGCCGGCTGGTACGCGGCCATCGTGCTGGACGGCGACGACACGCCCTACATCGCCTACCAGGAAGGCCGCGACAAGAAACTCAAATTCGCCACGCCCGACGCCGACGGCTGGAGCGTGGTCGTGGTCGACGAATCCGCCGAGGTGGGTTCGTGGTGCGACGTCGCCCTGTCGCCGACGACCGGCTATCCGCTGATCAGCTACTACGACGAAACCAACGGCGATTTGAAAGTCGCCGCCTACGACGGCAGCGCCTGGACGGCCGAGACGGTCGACAGCGCCACCGACTGCGGCGCGTTTACCGCGCTGGATTTCGCCGGCGACGGCACGGCGTGGATCGCCTATTACGACGCCCAACTGCGCTCGCTGAAGGTCGCTTCCGGCGAACCGGGCGACTGGACGGTGGAGACGGTCGACGCGGCGACCGGCGAGGACGAGGACCGGGGCCGCTGGACCTCGCTGGCGGTCGACGCCCTCGACAACGTGCACGTGGCCTACCAGGACGCCGAAACGCTCGACCTCAAGTACGCCTTCCACGACGGCGCGTGGGCGACCGAGGTCGTCGACGCGATCGGCAACAAGGGCGCGGACGCCTGCCTGCGCACCGACGCGGACAACCTGCCGCGCATCGTCTACCAGGACGGCAGCGAACTGTCGATGCGCCTGGCGAAGATCGTCGGCGGCGACTGGCAGATCAGTGTGCTGATGAACAGCGCGACGTTCCCGGGCAGCTTCGGCTATTGGATCGGCTGCGACCTGCGCACGATGGGCTCGCCGGTGGTCAGCCACTTCTATCCGCTGGAGGAATACCTGCTGATCTACCCGGCGTACGATTGAGCGATTTTCAATTTGTCGAAAATCGGTTACTGTTTTCTTGTGCGAAAGAAAAGTTTCTACTATCATTGGACGAAGCGAGGTTGAAAGTGAAAGCGCTCAAAATTCAACAAAAGCGACATATTAATGTATCTCTTTCCGAAGAAGAGGTAATGAGACTAAGGCTCAGAAATGAGCTGCTAAAACAAAATAATCAATATAGATTGATAGATCTTTTTTGTGGAGCCGGTGGTTTAACTTTAGGATTCAGTAATTTTTTTGGACACAATTTTCTGCCCTTATGGGCGAATGACATTAATGCTTATGCAGCCGCAAGTTATAATCTGAATTTCGGTAATCATTGTACAACGAGGGATATAAACGAACTGCTTTTGCAAAAAGAGTTTAAAATTCCTAAGGCAGATGTTGTTATAGGAGGTCCTCCATGTCAAGGATTCAGCTTATTGAATAAAAATCGAAAGGGAGATCCTCGCAAACAACTCTGGCGGCAGTTTTTGGAGGTTGTAAAACTTTCCGGTGCAAGCGTCTTCGTAATGGAAAACGTTCCCCAGTTATTGGAATCATTTGAGCACGGTGAGATTATTGAGGAAGCGCAATTGTTGGGATTTCAGTTAACGTGGGATAAATTATGTGCGGCAGATTATGGTGTGTCTCAAACACGATGGCGTGCAATTATAATCGGGTGTAATTTCGCTGACCCTGCAACAGTGTTTCCTCCAAAGAAAACACATTATAAACCCGACAATGGTCATACGGCATTTCTATTTCAAAAACATCCGGAATATATTGATGGAGCATTGCCTTGGCGTAATGTGAGAGATGCTATTGCCGATTTAGATCCTCCGCATGGTACGGAAATCAGAGATGAGGATTCGCCTTACGATTTACACTTTGGAAGAAATCCTACAAAAAAGAGTCTTATGCGTTATAAATCGATTCCAAAGGAAGGAATGAATCGGTTTGACTTACAAAGAGTCGCCCCTGAGTTAACTCCAATGTGTTGGATTAAAAAGAAATCAGGAGGAACGGATTTATTTGGGCGACTTTGGTGGGATCGGCCGTCTTTTACGATAAGAACGGAGTTTTTTAAACCGGAAAAGGGTCGTTTCTTACATCCGGAACAACACCGACCGATTACACATAGAGAAGCGGCAAGACTTCAATCTTTTCCAGATTCGTTCAAATTTTTTGGGTCTAAAATAGAAATTGCAAGACAAATTGGTAATGCTGTTCCTCCTCTAATGGCTTCAAGAATAGCTGATTCGGTTACAGCGCTTTTGTTGTCGAGAGAAAGTCAGAAATGACGGATAAATTTTCGCCTTTTGAGCGTAGTCGGATCATGTCTCAAATAAAAAATAAAAATACAAAACCGGAGAAGGCAGTACGAAGCATACTTCATAAAATGGGATATCGCTTTCGGATTAATGTTAATGAATTGCCGGGGAATCCGGACATTGTATTACCAAAATATCGAAGGGTAATTTTTGTCCATGGTTGTTTTTGGCATGGTCACAAGGGATGTAAACGTGCGAAAAGACCTTCTTCCAATAAAGAGTTTTGGAATAAAAAAATTGATTCCAACATAGAAAGAGATAAAAAAGTCAGAAGAGAATTAAGGAAGATCGGATGGGGGAGTTTAGTCGTTTGGCAATGCCAATTGAAAAAGCCTGAATTGCTAATAAAAAGGTTGAATAAATATTTAGTTTTTTCGGAGGAGTAATGAGCAAAAGAACATTAAATACAGATCCGGAGGCCTTAAGAAAAGAACTGATAAACTTATTAGAAAATTTTGAACAAAAATTACTAACAAACGATTTGCGCGGTAAAGTTATTTCTCTAATCCCGGCATTAAAAAAATTTAGAGACCTTGGTAAATCTTTGATACCTGAGATTCATGAAAATGGAGATGCTGCAAAGAAAAGAATGTTGCACTACTTTAAATGTTATCCGAGGTTGATAATAAAGAGTGAAGAATTGATGATAATTGCTGGTATTAGTGAATGGGCTAGAAGAATACGTGAACTTAGAAACGAAGATGGATGGCAAATTGTAACCGGAATTACATTAAAAGAAATGGCGATCCAGGGAGATGCGAAATTTGCAGATGGCATTATAAATAAATTATCAAAAAATAATTATATGTTACTAGATGAGGAATGCGATAGAGATGCGGCTCATAGATGGCATTTGGCAAATACAATAAGGCGGGAAGGAATATCTATTAAAAAGAGGCTGCTCAAGTTTCTAGTTGAAAATGTTGGAAGGAAAGTTACTGCAGATGAACTTAGGTATGTTTCCAGAAATGCAACCGAATGGGCGCGTCGTATACGTGAATTACGAACAGAGGAAGGTTGGCCAATTGTTACAAAATATTCAGGACGACCAGATCTGCCGGTTGGTGTGTATCTCCTGGAAAAGAATCGACAAAGTCATATTCATGATAGAAAAATTGATGATACTGTTAGAATGGAAGTGCTGGAACGTGATGAATATAGGTGTCAAAAATGTGGATGGAATTATAATAAATGGAATCAAGCAGATCCACGTCACCTTGAATTGCATCACATTAAGCCACATGTAGAAGGTGGTAAAAACAGCGCAGATAATTTAGTCACACTTTGCTTTCGCTGCCATGATCAGGTTCACAGTGAATTGAAAAAGAAGAACAAAGACAATTAATGTTTTGATTTCTTATTCTTGACAGAGACCTAAAACTCTTTCTATTGTGCAAACAATATTTATTTCGATGATGGATGGGCCATGAAGCGGGTAAAACGAGGACGCGTCACGAGTTTCGACGGCACGCAAATCGCCTATACCAGCACGGGCGAAGGGCTGCCGCTGTATTTCGCCGACGGCATCGGCTGCGACGGATACGTGTGGAAGTACACGCGCCGGATGTTCGGCGAAACCTGCCGGCTGGTGCACAGCCATTATCGCGGTCACGCCGACAGCGCCATGCCGCGCGACACGAACAACCTGTCGATTCTCGATCTGGTCGAGGACATCCGCCACGTGCTGGACGACGACGAGGTCGAGAAGGCGATTCTCGTCGGCCACTCGATGGGCTGCCAGGTGATTTTCGAATTCGCGCGGCAGTACCCGGAGCGCACGCTGGGCCTGGTGCCGATGTGCGGCAGCTACGGCTATCCGCTCAAGACCTTCCACGACAACAAACTGCTGGATACGATCTTTCCGTTTTTGTATCCGCTGTTCGTGCTCACGCCCTGGGCGCCCGAGGCGATCTGGCACCGTATCGTGCCGACCAAGCTGGCGTACTTCATCGCCACGCACGGCGAAATCAACGGACACATGATCCGCGAAGAGGATTTTTTCCCTTACCTGCAGTTCATCGGCAAAATCGATTTGCGGATGTTCGCCAAGATGCTCGATTACGCCGCGCGCCACACCGCCGAGGAGTTCCTCCCGGAGATCAAAGTGCCCACGCTGATCATCGCCGGCGAGCGCGACACGTTCACGCCCGGCTGGCTGAGCGACAAGATGCACCAGATGATTGAAGGCAGCGAGATTTTGACCGTTCCGCGCGGCAGCCACACCGCGCCGATCGAAATGCCGCAACTGACCAACCTGCGTCTGGAACGCTGGCTGCTGGATCATTTCAGCGACTACTACCCGGTGGTGAAGGCCAAGCCGCAAGCCAAGAGCGCCTGATGGTGCGCGCCCACTCCGACCTGGAAATCACGCTGGACATCATGCTGGCCGGCTGCGCCTGCGGCGGGACCGTGACGCAAGTCGGCAAGACGGTCGTGGACGTCGAGGGCACACCGCATGCGATCGTGCGCGTGCAGTGCGAATCGTGCGGGGCGACCGGCGAGCGTGAATACGACATCTCCACGTTCTTCGACGCGGGCGACACCCGCGACGGTCCGCTCAACCCGACCGACCGGCCGTCGGAAATTCTGGACATCGTGCAGTACGCGCACCTGGCGCGGTTTTATCTGGAATACGTGCAGGTCGGCGCGGTGGAGCTGTCGCGCGCGGCGGCCGACAACCTGCTGCGCATCGCCGAAGCGGGCGCGGCCGAGGCGATCAAACATCTGGGCGGGGGCGACGAAGCGCCGCCCGAATCGGTGTTCGCCGCGGATCGGCAGATGCTGCTGGAAACCAACCGCGAGGCGTTCAGCCGCGAGAATCTCACCCTGTTCGCGCGGGGCATCGCGCAGCATCGCGAACGGCTGTCGACGTTGTACGACATTCTGGGGCAGTTGACCGGCGAGGAGCGGAGCGACAATCAAATTCTGGAAAATTACGCGGCGCAATACAAAAACGATCCGATTCTCTTCCCCTGGATCGGGCGCGTGGCCTTCGAACTGCACCAACGACGCGGCGGCCAGGATCATCGCCAGCGTCACTGACGACGCAGGATCTCCAACACTTTATCGGCAACGAGCGACGCGGCGCGGTCGACGTCGGCGGCGGTCGTGTCGCGGCCGGTGGTCAGGCGCAGCGTGCCCTTGGCGAATTTCAGCGGAATGCGCAGCGCCTGGAGAATCGGCGAAAGCGCCACGCCGCCCGCGTGACAGGCCGCGCCGGTGCTGGCGGCGATATCGGGCAGCGCACGCAGCAAACGGTCGCCCTCGCAATCGGCGAAACCGATCGAAAGCGTGTTGGGCAGGCACTGCGCGCCGTCGAGGCTGTTGACGCGCACGACTTCTTCCGGCAGCCGGGCGAGCAGCGCGTCGCGCAGACGGTCGCGCATCGCCGCGTAGTGGGCCATGTTTTGCGGCAGATCGCGCAGGGCGATTTTCGCGGCCAGGCCCAGGGCGACGAGGTACGGCGTGTTTTCCGTGCCCGGCCGGCGGCCGGCTTCGTGACCGGCGCCGAAAACGAGATTGTCCAGCGGCGTGCCGGTCTTGACGTAGAGCGCGCCGACGCCTTTGGGCGCGTAGAGCTTGTGTCCGGCGACGCTGAGCAGGTCGACGCCCAACTCGCGCACACGCACGGGGATCTTGCCCAGCGACTGCGCCGCGTCGGTGTGCATCAGCGCGCCGTGGGCGTGGGCGATGTCGGCGATCTGCTCGATGGGCAGCACCGTGCCGATTTCGTTGTTGGCGTGCATCGCGCTGACCAGCACGGTGTCGTCGCGCATGGCGGCGGCGACGTGCTCGAGGTTCACCCGGCCGTATTCGTCGACCGGCACGACGGTCACCTCCCACCCCTCGCGCGCGAGAAAGGCCATCACCTCGCTGACCGCCGGATGCTCGATCGCCGTGGTCACCAGGTGCCGGCCGAGGTCGCGCCGGGCCATGGCGACGCCGCGGATGGCGTGGTTGTTGGCCTCGGTGCCGCCGCCGGTGAAGACGATCTCGTCCGGGTCGGCGCCCACCAGCGCGGCCACCTGCGCCCGCGCGCGCTCGATGAGCCCCTTGGCCGTCTGGCCGAACACGTGCTCGCTGGACGGATTGCCCCACTGCTCGCGCAGCGCGGTTTCCAGCGCGGCGAGCACCTCGGGGTCGATGGGCGTGGTGGCGTTGTAATCGAGATAGATCGGCGGCACGGCGCGCTCCTTTCACATCAGGCAATACGCGCATTGTGCCGCACCGTCTGCGGACGAACAAGGTTGGCGGTATTTAACTTCGGCGTTTACGCGCAGCCGCTATCGTCGTCATCATCGTTGTCGGGCGTGTCGTCGTCATCGTCATCGTCGTCATCTCCTTCATCGTTCCCGCCGGCCGTATCGTCGTCTTCGACATCATCGTCGTCGCCGATTAATACGTCGTTGATGCAATCGGCTATGTCGTCGCAATTTCCAATGTTGTCGACGATGCACATAAATCCATCGGTGCTGTAAAATTCCTCGCCGTCCTCGCACCAGGCGATCAAGTCCTCGAGGTCGATCGGGAGTCCATCTTCGTCTTCCAGGTACCAACCGCAATCGTCGAAGAACGTCCAGGCGTCATCGCAGTTGACAAGGCCCGTGTCGTCATCGTCATCATCGTCGTCGTCATCGTCGTCGTCATAGGTGTCGTCATCGTCGTCGTCATAGGTGTCGTCATCGGTTGTGCCGCCCAACACCTCGACGAGGCAATCGACCGTGTCGTCGCAGTTGCCGATGTTGTCGACGATGCACTGGTAGCCCGTGGTGCCGTAAAATTCCTCGCCGTCTTCGCACCAAACAATGATGTCTTCGATGGCGATGGGGTTGCCGTATTCATCGGTCAGATAGTACCCGCAATCCTCGAAGAAGCCCCAGGCTTGTTCGCAAGTCGGGTCGTCTTTGGTTGCGGAAGGGGAAGCGGCGATCAGGCCGGCGAGAAGAAAAAAGGCAAACATCAGCACAGGCAGAGATTTTTCGGGACGGATCATCGTCAGACTCCTTTCCAATAAGTCCAAGGCAACGATAATATTAAAAATATTTCATGTAAAGCATAGTTTTTAAAGACGGGTCGGTTGCCTGTATATCAAGTGGAGATTCTTCACGCTCCGAATGACGATTCCCCGCCGTCATTCCGCGTTCGGCATTCGGCCTTCCACATTCTGCATTCCGCATTCGGCATTCCGCATTATTAACAGCCACAGCCGTCGTCATCATTGTCATCATCGTCATCGACTGCGGCGTCATCGTCGGCGGAATCGTCGTCGGTCTCGTCGTCGTCAGCCGTGTCGTCGTCGACCGTGTCGTCGTCGGTGGTGTCGTCGTCAACGGTGTCGTCATCGACCGTGTCATCATCGATAGTGTCGTCGTCGGTCGGCTCGTCGCCGATGGTCAGCGTGCCGTAGTTGGCCGGGTCGCGGTAGCGGTTGAAGGCCGTGAGGTTGAGCCAGTCGGCCGTTTGGCCCGTGGCCGCGTCGTAGGCGAAGAACCACAGCGAGGCGGTGGCGTAGAGCGTGCGCGCCGGATACCAGTTCGTTTCGGCGATGGCCGCTTCGAAGACCACGTAGCCGCCGTCGTCGCCGATCGCGCCCTGCACGCCGGCCGGGTCGTCGACCGGATCGCCCAAGGTGTAGTCGGGACCGATGATCGGCCGGAAGCGCACGACGGTGTCGCCCTCGTCGGCGGTGATGAAAAAGTACATGCCGTCGCTGCCGTCGGCGTCCCAGCCGTCGCCTTCGGGGTCGAAGTACAGGCCGAACTGGTCGTTGACGCCGTGCACGTCGTCGACGGTCAGCGACCCGTCGCCCAGGTACTCGACGAGCAGGTAAAGCGTATCCTGTCCGTAGAAGAAATAGACGAGGGCGTCGGCGCCGTCGTCGAAGAGGATCGCGTTGCCGGCCTGATCCCATTCGCCGTAGGTGATCGCGCCGTCGATGGTCGGGGCGGCGGCCCGCGCGACGGTCCGCAGCTCGTTGCCCGTGTGCGGCGCGGCGTACACGGCGGTCAGCGTGTGCGTATCGGTGATGTCGCCGCCGATGTCGAGGGTCACCACGTCGCGCTCGCCGTCGGCGAGTTTTTCCTCGGGCGGATCGATGGTCACGACGAACTGCGCGAACTCGTTGGCCTGCAGCGTTACCGCGGCGGGTTCGACCGTCGCGTTCCACTCGTGCACGCCGATGGCGGCGGTCAGCGAAATGGGCGAGGGCACGCCGTTGAAGTAATCGACGGTCAGCGTCGCGGGCGACGTGTCGCGCAGCAAACGCGCGGCGATCGGCACGGTGGACGCCACGCCGATGCCGGTCGGATGCGCGAAACGCACGCCCAATGCGGCCGCGCCCGGCTGCGCGTCGCATTCGTATTGCAGGAACACGTCGCCGCCGTGCAGGCCGATCGCCCCCTGCGCGGCGTAGGGCGAATTGAGTTCGGTGAACGTGTCGTTGATGTACAGCACGAGATCGTTGGAGGATTCTTCCAGCACGATCTGCCAGGTGCCGGTGTCGGCGTTGTCGTAGTACTCGGGCAGGTCGGTGTACTGGACGACGAACCGCCGGTCGGGCGCGTCGCCGACGAGCTTGTAGTGAATCGTGCCGCCCGCGCCGGGATCCAGGTCGGCCCACAACCCGGCGAAGTGCGTGATGATCGAGTCGGTGAAATCGCAGGAAACCGCGAAGTTCGTCGTGGCGTTGAACGACAGGTGCCCGTTGGCCGCGATGGACACCTGGCGGTAGATGCGCCCGTAAAACACGAAGGGAAAGCCGATGTCGACGGTCTGGACTTCCTCGTCGCCGATGACGACCGCGGCGCCGTCGGTAACGTCGTTCCAGACGTAGGGCTCGGCGTCGTTCCAGGTGTAGCCGTAGTCGTCGGGTCCGCCGGTGGCCGCCGCGGCGGGAGCGGCGACAAGCAGACACACAAGCGAAAAGAGCAAAGCGCTGAACAAGTTTTTCATCGGCGAATCCGTTCGTGTTGTCAGTGCAAAATAATCATACCAAGCCAGGGCGGCATTGTAGCACCGGGAGCGCGGAGAATAAACCGTCGTTTCAGGGTGCGGGCGTGGCGTTGGGCACGGGCGTGGGCACGGGTTCGATGGTTTTGGGCGTTTCGGTTCTTTGTTCGTCGAAGGGGTTGCGCACGGCGTTTTCGTAGGTTTTGCCGTTCCAGGTGTAGACGTAGTTGTGGCCCATCAACCAGGTGGCCAGATCATGGTAGCCGTTGGTGCTGGTGGTCAGCATGCGCAGCCGGCCGGGCACGGTGGCGATGTGTTTCCAGCCGTGCTTGTCCTTTTCGAAGATCTCGAAGTTGCAGTAACCGGCGTCTTCGCAGGATTTTCGGTAGTTGGTGACGGCGATTTCCAACTGTTCGTCGTCGTTGAGGTCGAGCATTTTGTATTCGTAGTCTTCGCAATCCACATCGTCGCTTTTTTGATGGAAATATTCGAAGACTTCTTTGGGCAGGACTCGCGTGCATTTGGCGGCCCAGACCAGGGCCGGCAACACAATGAACGCAATAAGCACCGCCGCGAATAATCGCCGCATGGAAACACGCCCTCCCCGGAACATATACAACATAAGTGCAAACCGTTCGACGAAATCCTTCCGTGCGGTCAAGGATACGCACTTTGCCGACCAAGCACAAGACACCTGTTGCGTCGCAAAAGTTTTCTTTTTGCGGCAAAAACGCGAGTCGGCCGGGCCGCTGCGGCGCGCTTGAAAAAATGCCGTTGTATTCCGAATGGTTGCCCGGAAAGATCGCCCGGCGGCCGGCATCGGTTGACAGGGGTGGGGGGGCCGTTTAGATTCAATTTTCCTTATGAGATCGGTGGAAAAAGACATGCGTGGATTTTTCGACCACGACAAACAAAAAGTGCGGTATTTGTAACCTCTCATTTTCCGCAATGTTTCGGCCTGCGGGAAATGGCGATCCGTTCGGCGGATCGCGCGCCGGGTGTTTGGCGACACCCCGCCGATGCGACAATAACCGGGAGAACGCGCGAAGATGAAAGTTGAAACCCTGTCGGGCCTGTGGCAATTGGCCCCGATTTCCGCCCCGGGCGTGAAGGCGGAAACCATCGAGACGTGGCATGAGATGCCGGTGCCCTCGCACTGGCAGCAGCACGAGGCGTTGCGCGAGTACGCGGGGCGCATGCTGTACCGCAAGGAATTTCCGTTCAAAGCGAAAAAGGGCCGGCGTCATCACCTGGTGTTGCCGGGCATTTTCTATTGGTCGACGGTGACGCTCAACGGGCGGCGGCTGGGCGACCACGAGGGGTATTTCAACCCCCAGCGCTACGACGTGACCGACCTGCTGGCGGCGAAAAACGAGCTGTTGATCGAGGTGAATTGTCCCAACGAAAAGAACCGCTCGGGCAAACGGATGATCACCGGCGTGTTTTCGCATTGGGATTGCCTGGACCCGACGACCAACCCGGGCGGCATCTGGCTGGCCCCGGAGATCCACAGCAGCGGCGACGCCTACCTTGAAAGCTGCCTGTTTCACACCGACGAGATCGGCGCCGGCGAGGCTTCGGTCACGCTGCGGCTGGAGATCGTCGCGGCGACGGCCGGCGAGCAGAAGTGCCTCGTCGAGCTGACGCCGGCCAACTTCGAGGGCGAGCGGTATTCCTTCGAACGCAAGCTGGACCTGGACGCGGGCCGCAACAAGGCGACTTTCCACGAAACGCTGCCCGAGCCGGCGTTGTGGTGGACGCACGATCGCGGCGCGGCGAATTTGTATCAACTGACCGTGACGCTCAAGAGCGGCCGCACCGTGACCGACGCGGTCGAGCACGAGGTGGGCATCCGCACGGTGCGCTTTGACGATTGGATCTGCACGCTCAACAACGAGCGTTTGTACCTGAAGGGCAACAACCAGCCGCCGACCGACACGCGCATCGCGACGGTGACCTACGGCGATTGCGTGCGCGACGTCGAGCTGTACAAGCAGTGCAACCTCAACAGCATCCGGGTGCACGCGCACGTGGATCATCCGGAGTTCTACCGCGCCGCCGACCGCCTGGGCGTGTTGCTCTGGCAGGATTTCCCGCTGCAATGGAGCTACAGCCAGGAGGCGATGCCCGCCGCGGTGCGCATGATCCGCGAGATGGGCACGCTGCTGTACAACCACCCGTCGATCGGCATCTGGACCTGCCACAACGAGCCGATCTACCTGGTGGAAACCGACGACTACAACATCAAGGAAAAACTGAAGTCGGCCTACACGCTGTTTTTCCGTTCGTGGAACCGCGACGTGCTGGACGTCGAGCTGCAAAAGGCGCTGCGGCAGGTCGACCCGAGCCGGTTCGTCAACCGCAGCAGCGGCGAGCTGGATCTGCCGTGGCGGCACGGCGGCGACACGCATTTCTACTTCGGCTGGTACAAGGAGCAGGGCAATACGCACCGGCTGTTCGATTCGATCATCGTCAAGCGTTTCCCGAACAACCTGCGGTTCGTCACCGAGTTCGGCGCGCAGAGTTTCCCCAACCTGGAGAACTGCCACAAGTTCATGGACGCGGACATCCGCAAGATCGACTGGAAGGAACTGCGGCGCAAGCACAGCCTGCAGCCGGAACTGATGGACTACTGGATCGGTCTGCAGCAGCCGGACCTGGCCACGCTGGTCACCAAGAGCCAGGACTACCAGTCGATGGTCAACCGCTTCCACCTGGATCGTATCCGGCGGCACAAGTACGCGCCCAACGGCGGCGTGATGCCGTTCATGTTCACCGATCCGAATCCGGCGATTCAGTGGTCGATCGTCGATTATTGGCGCGAGCCCAAGGCCAGTTACCAGGCGATGCGCGACGCGATGCGGCCGGTGTACCCGTTCTGCCTGCTGAGCGCCGACAAGCGCAAGCAACACGCCCGGCCGATTCAGATCGACGTGTTCATGGTCAATGACACGCGCGACGACCTGGGCGAAGTGACGCTGGATCTGCGCATCGCCGACGGCGCGGGCCGCGAGGTGGCGCATTTCACGCCGCGCGCAAGCGTCGGGCCCGACAGCGAGGCGGTGCATTTTCTGACCGCGCACGAATCGCCCGAGGAACCGGGCGAATACACCGTGACGTTGACCTACGCCAAGGGCAAGGATACGTTCGCGAACGTCTACACCTTTACCGTGGAGTAAACGAGACATGCGTCGGCGCACCCGCATTTTGATCGTACTGCTGATCATCCTGGCGTTGCCGCCGTCGTTGTTCGCGTACTTTTCCTGGCAGTATCCGGTCAACACCTCGGCGCTGACGGTGGCGGCCTACAACAAGCTGCCGGCGAGCGTGCGCACGCATCCGGCGATGTGGCGGCTGGTCAGCGCCTATCTGATCGACCGCGTGGAAGACAAAACGCCCTACGACGTGCGGCGCTTCCTGCGGCGTCAGCAACGGCCCGAGTACGTGGTGGTCGCGCTGGGCGATTCGACGACCCGGGGCAGCCAGGTGGCGCCGAACAAACGCTGGACGTTTCTGCTGCAAAAATCGATGAAAAGCCGGCTGCATCAGTCGGTGAAGGTGGTCAACGCGGGCATCGCCGGCGAGATCGCCGGTCAGGGCGCGCGGCGGCTGGAACGCGACGTGCTGGCGTTGCGGCCCGACCTGGTGATCGTCGGCTACCTGATCAACGACGGGCGGGTGTTCGGCGTCGATCTCGACGGGCACGGGCAGACGCTGGTGGATTTCGACGATTATCAGGCGTCGATGGACGACATCCTTTCGCGCTTGCGCGAGCGGAAAATCCCGGTCATGCTCTTCACCTGCCAGCCGATCCAGCCGGCGTTTTTCGGGCTGGAGCGCATGCACTGGGCGACGGTGCAGGACGTGGTTTTCACCAGCCGCCTGACGGCGTTGAAAAAACGCGCCGACGAACTGGGCGTGCCGGTGGTCGAAACGTACGAGGCGATCGTGCAACAGCCGGAGCAGATCGCGCTGTACAGACCGGACAACATTCATTTGAACGAAGTCGGCCACAAGCTGGTGAGCAAGTTGATGTTTGCCGCCTGGGTCGAGCGCCTGCTGCCGGCGCTGACCGACACGGCCGAAGCGGATACCGAATAAAACGAGGTCCCGCGACTGAAGGAGACGCAAATGCGGCGAGTGTTTTCCCTGTTGATTGTGGCGGCGCTCTTGGGCGCCCCGATGCTGAACGTGCCGGCTTTCGCCGAGGACTTTCCTCCCGGTTCGTACACGGTGGCCAAGCGCGGCGGCCCGATCCTGTGGCACATCGGCGACGAGGAACTGCGCGAGCGGATGGAAAACGACCTCGAATTGCTGCGCCTGCACAACGAGGCGGTGGCGGCCAAGCAGAAGCGCAAGAAACTCGGTCTGGCGCTGTTCACGCCCGGCGCGATTCTGATCGGCGTGGGCTTCGCCGGCGGCCTGTTCCAGAACGCCATCGGCCTGTACGACAGCGAAACCGGCGAGTACATCATGGTCGGCGGCTTCGCGGTGGGCGCGGCGCTGGTGGCTCCGGGCATCTACTTCACCTGGAAAGAAAGCGACGAGGAAAAGGCTTACCAAAGCTACGTCGAGGAAACCTACGGCGTGAAGCCGATCATTCAATTCCGACCCAAAGACAACCAACTCATGCTCGGCCTGGCCGGCTCGTTCTGAGGCGCGGATGAAATAATTGCCACATTCGGCGGATTCGGTTGAGGACGCCCGGAGAGTTATCCGGCGCGGCAATCAGTCAACGTGCGCACGCCGATCGTGCGTCAATTCAAATGAATCGGGAGTTACCATGTTTGCTCAATTGCAGGACATCAATCGTCGCCCCAAACCCTTCGCGTTTTACACCGCGGCGGACCTGTGGACCGATGAATATACGTCTTCACGCATGCTGGCCTATCACCTGGACGGTTCGGTCAACGCTTCTTCCCGCCAAGGGGAGTTCATCGAGCGATCCGCCGCCTGGATCGTCGACCGCTTCGCCCTGAACGAAAGCAAGAGCGTCGCCGATTTCGGTTGCGGCCCCGGATTGTACGCCACGTGCCTGGCCGGATCCGGCGCGGCGATCACCGGCATCGATTTTTCGGAACGGTCGTTGCGCTACGCCCGCGAAACGGCGGCGCGGGCGCATTTGCCGATCGATTACGTGCACGCCAATTACCTGGAATTCGCAACCGACAAGCGATTCGACCTGATCATAATGATCATGTGCGATTTCTGCGCCCTCGGGCCGGAGCAACGCGGCGTGTTGCTCGATAAGTTCCAGGCGTTGCTCAAGCCCGGCGGTCGGGTGCTGCTTGACGTTTATTCGCTCAGCGCCTTCGCGCAGCGGGAAGAAACGACGACGTACGCGGCCGATCTGCTCGATGGCTTTTGGTCCGCGCAGCCGTATTTCGGCTTCCTGAACGTCTTCAAGTACGAAGCCGAGAAGGTCGTGCTCGACAAGTACACGATCGTCGAGGAGGCGAGAACGCGGGTGGTGTACAACTGGCTGCAGTACTTCGATCGTGAAACGCTCGCCAAGGAGTTTGCCGCTCATGGGCTGACGATCGAGGCGTGGCTGGGCGATGTCGCCGGAGCCGCGTTCGAGGAAACGGCGGCGGAGTATGCGGTTATCGCAAAAAAGCAGTAACCGTGGTTTCCGAGCCGGAAAAGGTATGTTTGTCGCCGACAAACGCGATTTTTTCCGGCAACGAAAGATGAGATTTTTATTTGCTCCATACACAAAATGGTGTATGAGAAAAGAAATTACCTACTTCATTTAGAAGAAAGAGAGGGCCAATATGACCAAAAGAATAAGCGTGATGCTGGTGATTCTCTTCGCGGTGGCGTTGCTGGCGGCCCCGGCGCTGGCGAAAAGCAAAAGCGGAATGATCCAGCCCGGCTCGATCATGGTCGGCGGCGACTTCGACCTGTCGATCATGTCCGGCGACACGACCGTCGAACCGGACGGCGGCGAGGATGAGGACAGCGACCAGTTCGAATTCGGCCTGAGCGCGCTGGCCGGTTACTTCTTCGCGGTGCGCGGCCTGGAAGCCGGCGGCTTGCTGGAATTCTCGTCGGAATCCGACAAGGACGACGAAGCCGAAGAGAAGACCACCGAATGGGCGATCGGTCCGCAGATCGGCTACTTCTATCCGGTGGCCAACGACTTCTACCTGTTCGGCATGCTGGCGCTGGGCTATCAGAAGAACACCACCGAAATCGATCCGGAAGCCAAGAACGCCGACAACACCGAGACCGAAACCAGCGGCTGGTTCTTCGAACCGCGCGGCGGCGTGATGTACTCGGTCAACCGGCACCTGGGCCTGACCGCCTCGTTGTTCTACCGGTATTTCTCGGGCTCGGGCAACCATGACACCGGCAAAAACGACGTCGACTTCGATATCAAGAACAAGCAGTTCGGCATCAAAGTGGGCATTCTGGGATTCTTTTAAACGACAATCGAAAAAGCCGTCCGTGGCTTTTTCAACGACGGCAAACAAAAAACGCGATTTTTGTTTTCCTTCATTTTCGGCAAGCTGACGCCGCCGAAAATGGCGATCCTTCCCTGGATCGCATAATGTGATCGCCGTAAAAAACGAGAGCCGCTCCGAACAGGGGCGGCTCTCTTCATTTAAGCGAAGCGCGGTTTATTCGTACTGCAGCATGTTCGCGGTGGGGCCGCTGGTGATCTCCAGTTTGGGATCCAGCCGCAGGCGCCAGTTGCCCAGGTCGGTATCCAGCGCCTCGGCGATGGCCTGGGGCAGATCTTCGTCGGTGAAGTCGGTATTCATTAACGTCGGCGCGTATTCGAAGCCGGTGTTGACCCACGGACAAACCATGTTGGACAAACGCGAGTCGTAACGCGGTTGATCGTCGGCGCCCAACGCCTCGTTGGCCCAATAAAACTGGAACCAGAGGTTCGCGTAGGGATCGGCCATGATTTCCGCTTCGTGATTGAGAAAGTAATTTTCCGGTTGCGTATAGGCCGGCACCGGGCTTTCGATCTTCTCGAGAATGTCGATCAGGTAGTTGTGCAAGTAAGCAAGGTTGGTGAAGTCGACGCGGAAACGGATATAGCCGACGGCCAGACTGGCCGCGTCGGTTTCCTCGGACCAGGTCGTGCCGGGGAAAGCCGGATCGTAGAAATCGCGCAACGAGCGATGCAGTTCGCGCATCGCGCCGTACCAGTAAACGAAGCGACCGAAGAAATCCTTCGCGGTGAACTCGGTGACCAGAGCGTTGATCATCACCTGCTGCAGTTCCTCGGGCAGCATATCCCACGTGGCGTAGGTGATGGTGTGCTCTTCGCTGTCCGGATCGCAGGCGTCGTCGAATTCGTCGTCGTCGTCATCGTCGTCATCGTCATCATCATCGTCGTCGTCATCGCCGTTATCGTCATCGTCGTCATCGGCGGGCAGATGGTCGTCGTCATCGTCGTCGATGGGGGGCACGCGATTTTCATCCTCGTCGGAATCGTCGGAGCAAGCAATGAAACCCACGGCCAGCGCCGCCGCCATGAGCAAAGCGATGATAAGAAATGTGCGCCACACGGTAACCTCCTTTGTTGCCGTTCAATTGACGATTGTAGTGCAGGGACGGGCAGGCCGCAAACCAAAGAAAAAGCCCGGCCGTGCGGGCCGGGCTTTAAATGGATCGTTTGGGGGGAGGCTTACATCATGCCGCCCATACCGCCCATACCGCCCATACCACCCATGCCGCCGCCCGGCATCGGAGCTTCGGCTTTGGGTTTTTCGACGACCATGACTTCGGTGGTCAGCAGCATGCCGGAGACGCTGGCCGCGTTCTGCAGCGCGCTGCGGGTCACCTTGGTCGGGTCGATGATGCCGTGGGAGATCAGGTCGCAGTATTCTTCGGTGGCCGCGTCGAAGCCGAAGCCGCCTTTTTCGTTCTTCACTTTTTCGACGACCACGGCGCCTTCCAGACCGGCGTTGGCGACGATCTGACGGATCGGCTCTTCCAGGGCGCGGATGACGATGTCGGCGCCGACCTGTTGGTCGCCGTCCAACTTCAGTTTCTGCAGCGCGGGCAGGCAACGCAGCAGGGCCACGCCGCCACCGGGGACGATGCCTTCCTCGACCGCGGCGCGGGTCGCGTTGAGCGCGTCTTCCACGCGGGCCTTCTTTTCCTTCATCTCGACTTCGGTGGCCGCGCCGACCTTGATGACGGCGACGCCGCCGACCAACTTGGCCAGGCGTTCCTGCAGTTTTTCGCGATCGTAGTCGCTGGTGGTTTCCTCGATCTGCGCGCGGATCTGGCGCACGCGACCTTCGATCTCTTCCTGCGAGCCGGCGCCGTCGATGATCGTGGTGTTGTCTTTGTCGATCACGATGCGTTTGGCGTGGCCCAGATCGTTAAGCGTGGTGCCTTCGAGTTTCACGCCCAGTTCCTCGGCGATCACTTTGCCGCCGGTCAGAATGGCGATGTCCTGCAGCATGGCCTTGCGGCGGTCGCCGAAGCCCGGAGCCTTGACGGCCGCGACGTTCAGCGTGCCGCGCAGTTTGTTGACCACCAAGGTGGCCAGCGCTTCGCCCTCGATGTCTTCGGCGATGATCAGCAGCGGACGGCCGATTTTCACCACCTGCTCGAGCACGGGCAGCAGGTCTTTCATCGTGGAGATTTTCTTCTCGTTGATCAGGATCAGCGGATCTTCGATGATTACTTCCATCCGCTCGGGATCGGTCACGAAGTAGGGGCTCAGGTAGCCGCGGTCGAACTGCATGCCTTCGACCACGTCGAGGGTGGTTTCCATCGCCTTGGCTTCTTCGACGGTGATCACGCCCTCTTTGCCCACTTTGTCCATCGCTTCGGCGATGATGTTGCCGATGGTTTCGTCGTTGTTGGCGCTGATCGTGCCGACCTGCGCGATCTCTTTCTGATCCTTGGTCGGAACCGACAGCTTGCGCAGGGCTTCGACGACCACGTCGACGGCCTTGTCGATGCCGCGCTTGAGATCCATCGGATTGGCGCCGGCGGTGACCATCTTCACGCCTTCGCGATAAATCGCCTGGGCGAGGATCGTCGCGGTGGTGGTGCCGTCACCGGCCACGTCGGAGGTCTTCGAGGCGACTTCGCGCACCATCTGCGCGCCCATGTTCTCGAATTTGTCCTCGACTTCGATTTCTTTGGCCACGGTCACGCCGTCTTTGGTCACGGTCGGCGAGCCGAAGCTTTTTTCCAACACGGCATTGCGGCCTTTGGGGCCCAGGGTCACCTTGACCGCGTCAGCCAGCGCGTTCACGCCGTTGAGCACTTTGGATCGGGCGTCGATGCCGTACAGAATTTCCTTGGCCATGATTCCTCTCTCCTCTTGCGAAACAAGTCATGGGCGAGTGCCGCTCGCCCTTTATTAATTATTCGATGATTCCGAGGATGTCGTCCTCGCGCATGATCAGAAATTCCTCGCCGTCAAGTTTCACTTCGGTACCGGCGTATTTGCTGAAGAGCACCTTGTCGCCGGCTTTAACGTGCAGTTCGACTTTGACGCCGTTATCCATCACCTTGCCGTCGCCCACGGCCACCACTTCTCCCTGCGCCGGCTTTTCTTTCGCCGAGTCGGGGATGATGATCCCGCTCTTGGTTTTCTCTTCTTCGGCCAGGCGCTTGATCATCACTCGATCTTGCAACGGACGAATTTTCATGACTCACTTCCTCCTCAAAACCAAATATTCATGTTGAAGGCTAACTGTGTGCCGCCCCAGTCGGAGCGGAGCAACTCATCACCCTGATTACCCGTGTTAAGTAAAAGCACCTCGTCGGTGCGGGCGAAAAGTAATCAGTTCATTCAAAGCTGTCAACGGGGTGCGATAACATTTTGAAACAATGACGAAAGAGAGAAAACGGATTGCAGGGGGACAAAGGATTTCCCTACAAAATCAAGTGGACTTTCCCCAAGCCGCCACAATACGTTGTGTTTATCGGTCGCCGAGGGAGAAGAGGGCGAAATGGTTGACAACCTCGGGGGCGGGGTGCTAGCGTGAAACCAGTTTCTAACTGCTTGGAATAGGTGCGGTTTTGGCCGTTTCCTAAAGTATATTTTTGCGAAAGGGAAAGGGCGGGTTTGCGTAGGATAAAAAGCCTTCTCTCAATCATGCTCGCCTTGGCCTGTCTGGCGTGGGTTTTCGCGTGCGCCCAGCAGCAAACGAAGGTTTCCACCAGCGGTCAATACGACGAAGCGCGGCGCGCGGCGAAAAGTTATCATGGGCCGATTCACGCGGCGGCGAAGCAGTTGTACGACCAGGGATTGGCGGCCTACAAAGCGGGTCGTTACGCCGAAGCGGCCGAGCTGCTGGGCCAGGCGGCCGACGTGGGCGTGACCAATTTTCCGATGCGCGACGATGCGCGCGTGTACCAAGCCTATTCGCTTTTGAAAATCCGGCAGCACTACGAAGCGTTCAAGGTCGCCGAGCAGGCGGTGCGCGACTATCCGCAGCGGTGGGAGCTGCGCTTGATCATGATCGAGTTTTGGCTGTGGCGTGATCGGCTGGACGATGCGCAGCGCGAGCTGAACCTGGCCTTGAGCGTCGCGCCCGACGAGCCGGAAGTGGTGCGCATGGCCGTGCGCATTCTGCATTACCGCGGCGATCTGCTGACGGCGTGCGAGATGGCGCGGCACTTGTTGATTCTCAAACCGGACAACCAAACCTATAAGAGTCTGGCCGCCGAGGTGTACGTCGATTACGGATTGCTGGTCGAGCGCGAGGGCGATCGCGAAGCGGCGTTGACCGCGTACTTCGCGGCGGCTTCGCTGGACCCGAACGACCCGACCCCGTCGTTGCTGATCGGCCGCGTGCTGCTGGCGATGAATCAGGTCGATGCCTCGCGGCGTTACACGCAGGCGGGCCGGGCGAAGATTAAATCCCCCGACGATTTGCGGCGCGACGTGTTTTCGTTGGAAAATTATTCCGACCAGGTCGACGCCGACGAGCATCTGCGCATGGCCGATTTCTACTTCGGCCGCGACCAGGCCGAGATGGCCGCGCAGGAACTGGAACTGGCCCTGATCGCCGACTTCCGGCAGGCCGACGTCTGGAAACGCCTGGGCCTGCTGCACGCGCAGTACTTGGGCGACGTGTTGCGCGCGCGCCAGTGCCTGCACGCGCTGTGGGTGCTCGACGCGCAGGGCGAGGCGGCCGCCGAATTGCAGGCGGCGCTGAAACTGGAGACCGAACCGCCGTTGCCGCCCTCGCCGGGGTTCATCGCGCGCGCCGAAGAGGGCCTGGCGTATTCGCCGGAGCAGCGTAAGGTGACGCAAAGCGGACCGGCGGCGGCCGGGAAACAACGTGTGTATTTGACATTCGTGGTCAACAAGGCGGCAGGTGAACATTCGATTCGCCTGCGCGTGGAAAATCCGGCGGGCCAGCCGGTGGTGGACGAACGGTTTGTCATGGAGTTTTTCGGGAACGAGATCGCCATCGTGCGCACAGGAGTCTGGACGACTCCCGGCCAATATCGAGTGCAATGGTGGATGGACGACATGGAGCGGTCGGTGAAAAATTTCGTCGTGCAATAGGTTCGATCGAGACGCAGGGAGACTATTATGAGCGATGGACAAACCAAAGGTGGAAAAGGGAAGAAGAGTTCGGCGGAAAAACGGCGCGACATCCGCGTGCATCTGAAAGCGCGCGTCGATTACGAGCTGCTGTCGGAAGACACCTTTCTGTTTGAGTACACCTCCAATGTCAGCCGCGGCGGCATTTTCCTGGCCACGCGCAATCCGCTGCCGGTGGGTACGGTGATCAAGATGCATTTCTCGTTGCCCACCAACGACCGGAAAATCGAAGTGAAGGGCAAGGTGGCCTGGATCAACGAGTTCAAGCCCGGCAAGAAAAACCGCAATCCCGGCATGGGCGTTGAGTTCGTCAATCTTTCCGAAGAAGATATGGTGGCGATCACCCAGCTGATTAAAAAGAAGGCGTTGTTGGCCGACGAATAGGGAGGCGGCGACATGTGCGATGATCTGCAAGACAAGGTCGATGCGCTCCGGGAGGAGAACGCGCGGCTCAAAGGCGAGGTGCATGCGCTGCGCGAAGCGTTGCATCGCGAGGGCGAAGCGCTGGCCACCGGCGAAATCCGGCTGAAGCTGGCGTACCTCTCGACCATTCAGGCGCTGGTGCGGGCCATCGAGGCGCGCGACCCCTTTACGGTCGGCCATTCGACGATGGTCAGCATCCTGGCGGTAACCCTGGCGCGCAAGCTGGGTTTGAGCGAGGACGAATGCGAGCGGGTGCGCATCGCCGGCACGCTGTTGGACGTCGGCAAGATCGGCATCGCCGGCGACCTGCTGACCAAGCGCGAGGATCTGAGCGAAGAGGACCTGCTGGCCATGCGCGAGCACGTGCACATCGGCGCGCAGATCGTCGAACCGATCATCTACCCGTGGGACGTGAGCACGCTGATCTTCCAGCACCACGAGCGCCTGGACGGCAGCGGCTACCCCGAGGGTCTGGCCAACGGCGAAATCCAGCGCGAGGCGATGATCCTGGGTCTGGCCGATTCCTTCGTGGCGATGATCGTGCGCCGGGCCTATCGCGAGGCGCACAAGGAACAGGAGGTCATCGCGTTTTTCCAGAAGGAGGCCGGCAAGACCTACGACAAAGAGTCCGTGGATGCGTTGGTCGAACTGCTGCGCACCGATCCGGATTTGCGGCGCGAGATCGACCGATTCAAACTGACGATCGACTGAGCCATTTGACAAGGCGGGCGAACCGTAGAATATAGAACGCTCGTGAGGGCTTCATTTTCTCAGGAGGAATGGGATGAATCAGCAAGGCCAGAACCGCCGTCGACGGTACTTCATCGATAAGCAGTTCCAGAGCAAGTACGTCGCGCTGCTTGTGGTCTTCATTGTTGCCTTGGGCGCCGCGGGCATTTTGATATTGATGGTCGGCGGCAACGAACCGGTGCCCGCCGATTCCGCGCAAAGCGATCTGAACGGGGCGATCATCGCGATGCTGATGGTCATTCTCGTGTTCGTGGCCTTCACCATCTGGTCCGGCGTGCGTTTCTCGCACCGCGTGGTCGGCCCGGTGTACGCCTTCAACCGTCACATGAACTGGATCAAGGAAGGCAACTACACGCGCAACCTGCAACTGCGCGAAAAAGACGAATTCAAGAACCTCGCCGCCTCGCTCAACAGCATGCAGGAAGCACTGCGCAGCCGCGTGCGCGACGACATCGAGACGCTCAATAATATCGAAACCGGCCTGGGCGAATTGATCGACGTGCTCGGCCAGGACGGCTTCGACCACGAGCGCGCGATGGAGATGATCAAACGCCTGCGCGGCGAAGCGGAATCCACGCGGGTCAAGAACGAAGGGTACATCACGAAATGAGCGAGTTTGCGCCGCACAACGATCCGCACCCGGACGCCATGGAAGCCAAAGACCTATGGCTGTTGCTGCCCGCGATGACCGTGGCCGGGCTGGTCGGTCTGACGGTCTTCTTCCTTTATTTCTGAGGCGCAACGAAACCGAACCGACCCGGCCCCGCGGCCGGGTTTTTTCTTTAAAACCAGGTCTGGTTTTTTTCGCCTCACATACACGTAAAAGTGTGGCACACCGAGAAAAACGCTTTTCTTGTGTGCCCTAGTTTTCGCCGTCAGGCGAAAGCTGTGTTGGGACATGTTTAATGCTGAACGAAACACTGATAAGCCTCACTTTGTTCGGCGTATCAGCGCCACCGTTCGCGATGACCGCCCACGGGTTTTTTCTTATGCGAACTTGTTAAAAAACCTCGTTTGAGGCACAATACGTTTTCACTTGCGGCAGGCGGGGGAACCGATGGCGAAGAAGGCGGCCGCGATGGAATTGTCCATCGTCGTTCCGGTTTACAATGAAGTGGAAAGCGTCGCGACGCTGGTCGCCGACGTGCGCAGGTACGTGGCGCCGCTGGGCCGCCGCTACGAGATCCTGCTGATCGACGACGGCAGCACCGACGGCTCGGATAAACTGCTGGACGACCTGGCCGCGCAATCTCCCGAAATCGTCGCGCTGCATCTACGCCGCAACTTCGGCCAGACCGCCGCGCTTTCGGCCGGCATCGACGCCGCGCGCGGGGAGATCGTCGTCACCCTCGACGCCGACGGGCAGAACGATCCCGCCGACATTCCGCCGCTGCTGGAGAAAATCGCGCAGGGCTACGACGTGGTCAGCGGCTGGCGGCAAAAGCGGCAGGACGAAGCGCCGCGCATGTTCGTCTCGCGCGTGGCCAACCGGATGATTTCCGCGATCACCGGCGTGCGTCTGAACGACTACGGCTGCACGCTCAAGGCGTACCGGCGCGAGATCATCAAGGACGTGCGGCTGTACGGCGAGATGCATCGCTTCATTCCGGCGCTGGCCACGTGGGTCGGCGCGCGCGTGGTGGAAATGCCCGTGCGGCATCATGCGCGACGGCAGGGGACGAGCAAGTACGGCATAGGACGCATTTACCGCGTGCTGCTGGATCTGGCGACGGTGGTGTTCATGCTCAAATGGTCGACCAAGCCGATTCGCATTTTCGGCGGCATCGGGTTGCTGGCGGGGCTGGCCGGCGTGGGCAGCTTCGTCGCGGTGCTGCTGATGAAGCTGATCGGCGGCATGGACATGACCGGCAACCCGTTTTTCCTCACCGGCATTTTGTTCACGCTGGTCGGCGTGCAGTTCGTGCTGATGGGCCTGTTGGGCGAGATCAACGTGCGCGTGTATCACGAAGCGCAAAACAAACCGATTTATTATCTGCGTGACCCGGCCGGGCCGCGAAAGGATGAACCATGAGCGACGCGAAGCAACTGCTGGATTTTTTCGCCGCCTCGCCGACCGCCATGCACGCGGTCGCCTGGGCCGCCGACGAACTGACGCGGGCCGGCTTCACCCGGTTGCGCGAAGAGGATGAATGGCAGCCGCTGCCGGGCGACGCCTTTTTCGTCACGCGCGGCCACAGCTCGCTGCTGGCCGGGCGCGTCGGGGCGAAGGCTCCGGCCGAAAGCGGTTTTCGCATCGCCGGCGCGCACACCGACGTGCCGGGGCTGCGCCTGATGCCCAACCCGGCGGTGGAAAAAGAGGGCTACCTGCAACTGGGCGTCGAGGTGTACGGCGGGCCGATCCTGGCGACGTGGACCGACCGCGATCTGACCCTCGCCGGGCGCGTGGTCGTGCGCGACGGCGACGGCCTGAGCGAGCGCGCGGTGCACATCGAGCGGCCGATCTGCCGCATTCCCAACCTGGCGATCCACTTCAATCGCAAGGTCAACGACGACGGCCTCAAGCTCGACAAGCAGAAGCACATGCGGCCGCTGCTGGCGCTGGGCGACAAGAAGCGCCTGGAGAGCGATCCGCTGCGGCAACTGCTCGCCGACGAATTGGGCGTCGAGCCCGCGGCGATCGTCGATCATCGCCTGGAGGTGGTCGACGCGCAGCCGCCGGCGCTGGGCGGGCTGGACGAACAACTGCTGTTCACGCGCGGGGTGGACAACCTGCTCTCGTGCTATTGCGCGGTGCGGGCGCTCACGGCGCTGCCGGCCGACCCGGCGACCAGTGCGCTGATCGTGTTGTTCGACAACGAGGAGTGCGGCTCGAATACGGCGCGCGGCGCGGGTTCGACCTTCCTGGATGTGGCGCTCGAACGCCTGGCCGGCGAGCGCGAGGCGTTGCACCGGGCGATCGCGCGCAGCCTGCTGGTGAGCGTCGACGGCGCACACGCGGTGCATCCGAACTACGCGGACATGCACGAGCCCAAACACAAACCGATGCTGGGCGGCGGCCCGGTGATCAAGATCAACGCCAACGAACGCTACGCAACTTCGCTGGCCACGCAGACCTATCTGGAACAATGCGGCGCGGCGGCGCAGACGCCGGTGCAGCGCTACGTGCAGCGGGCCGATCTGCCCTGCGGCTCGACCATCGGCCCGATCAGCGCCACGCGCCTGGGCATCGCCACGGTCGACGTCGGCGCGCCGATGCTCTCGATGCACTCGATTCGTGAAACGATGCACGTGGACGACGCCGCGCTGATGACCAACCTGTTGAGAACGCACCTGGGCGGATCGGTCGACCCGGTGCGCTGACGGCGGGGGATGATGAACCGCAAACGTATCCGCTGGTGGCTCTGGCTGCTGCCGCTCGTGTTGCTCGCGGCGGCCTGCCAGGGGTCCGACGACGAGGTCGATCGTCCGCCGTTGGCCGATGACGACGATATCGTCGACGACGGCGGTTCGCTCGGCCCCGGCCCCGACGGCGACGACGACGATACGACGCCCACCGACGACGATACGCCCGAACCGCCGCCCTCGGACATCGAGTGGGTCGATTGCGCGGAATTTTTCGAGCCGAACCTCCAGGCCTTCATCCCCTGGGACACGCGGTGCGGCCAGATTCAATCGACCTGGAACCGCAACGATCTGGAAAGCGAAAAAACGATCCCCATCCGCTTCGCCGTGGTGCCCTCGATCGCCAAGAGTCCCGCCGGCGTGCTGGCGGTGCACCTGGGCGGTCCCGATCCGAATTTGCGCAACCTGACGCTGTTCCGACTGGCCCCGCGCAGCATTCTGGCCAACGAGTTGCGCGGCGCGTTTCACATGTTGTTCGTCGAGGGGCGCGGGTCGTCCTATTCCTCGACGCCGCTGTCCTGCCCGGCGGAGATGATCGGCGAGCCGTACCGCAACCAGGTGCAGTTCCGGCGGCTGGTGCGCCAGTGCCTGGATGCGCTGCCCGTGGAATACAACCCGGCCTATATGACCACCATCGACAGCGCCGACGACCTGGACGACGTGCGGCGCGCGCTGAACATCGAGAAGCTCTACCTGTTCGGCAACAGCTACGGCACGCGGCTGATGCTCGAATACGTCCGCCGCCACGGCGATAACGTCCAAGCCTACCTGTTCGATTCGATGCTCGCGCCGCAGATGAGCGGCAAGCACGACATCGACCGCGTGCTCAAGACGCTGGCCGAGGATTGCGAAACCGATCCGTTGTGCCCGGTGGCGGCGATCGACATCTGGACGCTGACCGAGCAGGTGCTCACGGCGCTGGACGAAGAACCGCTGCTGCCGCTGCTGCTCAACATCGACGGATACAAAATCACCGACGTGCTCTTTCACCTGGGCGACCAGCCGCAATTGCTCGCCCGTTGGCCGCGCGTGTTGGCCGACTGGCGCGAGGGCAACACCGATACGCTGGTGAGCTGGTACGCCGAGTCGTGGCTGACGCTGCCCTCGCGGGTGGATCTGCCCTACGACGGCGACACGTTCCAGTACAATCCGTACAGCGACAACGTCATGTGCCACGAGTTCCCGGGCTGGAACGAGTTCGCCGACGATTACGTGCTCGACCGGCTCAGCCCGCCTTACGTGCCCTTCAATCAGATCACCTGGATGGCCGCGGTATCCTGCGAGGAGCTGGCCTTGCGCGTGGCCGAGCCGCCCCAGGCGGATCGTACGGCGGTGCAAAGCGATCTGCCGGGACTGGTCATTGCGCCGCGGCTGGACGAGGACACGCCGTTCGTCGACGTGCTCGCGGCGGTCGCCGACGGGCTGTGCGGCGCGTATTACGTGACGGTCAACAGCGACCATTCGATTCTGATCGACCTGGGCTCGACGCAACTGGGTTTGACCACCGAGGATCAGCAGTGCTTGCGGCAATTGGCCGTCGACTGGCTGCTCGCCCCGTTCAATCCGGTCGATCGCGCGTGCGTGGCCGACCTGACCGCGCCGCTTTCCTTCGCCGAAGCGCGCTAGGCCGCGCGGACGGAATCTTGACCGGCCTGAACGCTTCTGTTAGAAATGCAAAGTATTTTGTGATGCGCGGGCTATAAACGGGGAGAATATTCCGATTTGTGGAGGACAAGATGAAATTCAGACTGTTGTTGGCGCTGATGTTGGCGCTGACCATGACCATGGGTGTGGCGTTGCTGGCGTGCGACGATGACGATGACGACGACGACAACGACGACGAAGCCGACGACGATGACGATGATGACGACGACACGGCCGACGACGATACCGGCGACGACGATGACGACGACGATGATGACGATGACGACGACGATACGATCGACGATGACGACGATGATGATATCAACTGCCCGCCGTTGACCGAGGGCGAGGCGGAGAAATTCTTCTGGGTCGGCGAGCCCCCGATCATGGGCGGCCAGACGATCGTCGCGGGCATCGAGTACATGGGTCACCAGATTCTGGGCGCGGCCGGCCTGATCGGCATGAGCGGCCTGAAGGTCGACCAGTTGCAGTGGACGGTGATGGATCCGGACGATACGCTCTTGGGCGCGCACGACCTGAAGATTGCCGAAGGCGGCACGATCGAAGACGGCGATCCGAACACCTACGTGGGCATGATCTACGGCGCCAACGCGTTGACCGGCGCTTACGATGAAATGTGGGTCAGCGTCTCCGGCTGCGTGCAGATCGACGAGATCGGCTGGGTCGGCGATACCTTCTCCGGCACGCTGGAAAACGTCATTTTCCGCAAGGTGACCAACGAATTGACCGGCGAGTTCGACTGGACCGGCCCGGTGGGCTTCATGGGCAGTTGGACCGTTTCGGGTACGATCATCGCGCAGTAAACCGCGAAAGGTAACGAATGAACGGGCGGGAGCGATTCCGCCCGTTTTGTTTAAAACCAGGATTTGCGGGTTATTGTGCTATCCGGGCCCATATATGGGGGTGGGCGCAGGTATGCAATTTTCTAAGAAAATCGCTTGACAGGTCACGCGGTTTTATCTATGTTCGCCCCCTTGTGTGAGAGAACTATCTGGCTCCTATGTCCCGAGCTAGACGATAGATGTGTCTATAGCGAGTAAGGAGACTTCGACTCATGAAGCGGACTTTTCAACCGAGCAACCTCAAAAGGCTGCGGAAACACGGCTTCCGGCGCCGGATGGCGACCAAAGCCGGTCGTGAAGTGATCAAGCGTCGGCGGGCCAAAGGCCGTAAACGGTTGGCGGCGACGATCCCGAGCAAGTAAGGGGGAAGCGGGCGACGCGGCGAACGTTTACGAAGGATGATCGAATCCGCCGCCGGGGAGAATACGCGCGCGCGATGCGCACCGGCCGCCGGTTCAAGACGCCGAATTTCGTGTTCGTCGAGGCCAAGTCGATGGGGGAACGACCGCGCCTGGGGATCACCGTCAAGCGCACCGTCGGCAAAGCCAATCTCCGCAACCGCATCAAGCGGCTGTTGCGCGAGTATTTTCGGCTCCATCGTGAGCGATTCGCCCCGTATCGGGATCTGGTGGTCATCGTTCGGCAGGAACAACGGATTCGTGACCTGGCCGACATCGAAGCGGACATGACCGCTTATTTCGCCGCGCGCGAACAATTCCCGAATTCCCGCCCGCGTTAGGCGGCGGTTCCATGGGCCTTGATGAACGAAAACCCGGTTGGCCCGCGCGTTTGCTGATGAAACTGGTGCGCGGATATCAACTTGCCCTCAGCCCGTATTTGGGCCGCAACTGCCGATTCACTCCCACCTGTTCCAACTATGCGCTCGACGCGTTGCGCCTGCACAGTCTGCCGCGCGCGTTGGTTTTGACCGTCTGGCGGATCCTGCGCTGCAACCCGTTCGTTCCCGGCGGATACGATCCCGTGCCGCCGCCGAAACAGAAGGGACGTTAACATGGATCGCAACTTTATCATTGCGATGGTGCTGATGGTGCTGGTCCTGTTCGCCTGGCAGGCCCTGTTCGCGCCCAAGCCGCCGCTGCCCGACGAGGCGGCGACGACCCCCGGCGGACCGGCCGCGCAAGCCACCGTCACGCCCACTCCCGCCCCGACCCCGGCGGCCACGCCGGCCACGCCGACGCCGTCCTTACAAACGCCGCCGCCCGTCGCGGAAACCGGCGCGGAAATCGTTGCGGAAGCGCCGCCCGCCCCGGTGGTCGTCGAGTCCGGCGAATGGCCGGTGAAAAACGATCAGGTCGACGGTGCGCTGAGCAATCAGGCCGGCGGCAGCGTCAGCCTGTGGAAGCTGGTCAACTACGATCTGTCCACCGCCGACAAGGATCAGCCCGAGGCGCAGCGCGAGAAGGTCAACATGGCCTTGATCAAGCGCGCGCGGCCGAAAAAGAAGAAGGAAATCCCGCAAACGTTTGCCGATCAGCCGCAGCTCGTGTGCGCGCTGGACGGTCTGGCCGAGCTGGACGGCAGCCGCGCCTGGTCGCCGGTGACGCAAAGCTCGACCGAATTGGTCGTCGAGCGTAGCGCCGGCGGCATCGAAGTGAACAAGACGTTGCGTCTGCACAACGGCGGCGCCGCCCCGGCCGATCAGCCTTACAACATCGACGTGGTGATGCGCATCACCAACCAGGGCGCGCAGCCGGCGTCGATCAAGCCGTTCTGCGCCGTGTACGAGCAGGTGGTCGCGGACACCTCATCGTTCTTCTACCGCGACTACAACCAGATGATGCAACTCAACTACATCGACAACGATCTGGAGATGAATCACATCTCCAAGGTCAAGCTCGACGACGTGCCCGACGGTCCGACCTACTGGACCGGCTTCGCCGACAACTACTTCGCCACGCTGGTCGGTCCCGATCAGGACAGCCTCGGCGTCGCGCAGGCGCGGGTGAAGCTGCGCAAGATCGGCGAGAACATCATGGAAGCGCGGTTGCTGGCCGAGCAGGTCGACCTGGGGCCGGGCCAGACCAAGGAAGTGATCTTCAAGGCGTACATCGGCCCGAAGCAGCGCGATTACATCCAGGCCGGCGACAACGGCCCGAAGTACCACTTCGATCGCGCGATCGACTTCGGCTGGTTCGACGTCATCGCCCGCTGGCTGATGGTCGCGCTGATCTGGCTGGCCAGGCTGACCGGCAATTACGGCGTGGCGATTCTGATTCTGACTGTGTTCATCAAGGTTCTGATGTTCCCGTTGCAGCACAAGAGCTTCAAGTCGATGCGCCAGATGCAGGCGCTGCAGCCGGAAATCGCCAAGCTGCGCGAGTTGTACAAAGACAACAAAGAAAAGATGAACCAGGAGATGATGGCCCTGTACCGCCGGTTCAACGTCAACCCGGCCGGCGGCTGCCTGCCGATGCTGATCCAGTTGCCGATCTTCATCGCGTTCTACCGCGCACTCGGTTACGCCATCGAGCTGCGGCAGACGCCCTTCGTCTGGTGGCTGCAGGATCTGTCGGCGCAGGACCCGTATTACATCACGCCGATTCTCATGGGCGCGTCGATGTGGTTGTCGCAGAAAATGACGCCGACCACAGGCGATCCGACGCAGGCGAAGATCATGGGCATGATGCCGATCATCTTCACCTTCCTGTTCCTGAGCTTCCCGGCGGGCCTGGTGCTGTACTGGTTGACCAACAACATTCTCTCGATCGTCCAACAGGTGATCACCAACCGTTATCTAAGCGGCCAGGAGGCGGCGAAGGCCGCGGCGGCCGAAGGAAAGTAATTCGATGAGCGATAGTCAGCAAAACGAATTCATCGGCAAAACTGTGGAAGAAGCGGTGGCCGAAGCGGCCGCCAAATTGAATCTCGCCCCGGAAGAACTGCGCTACGAAGTGCTCGAACAGCCGGGCGCCTTCGCTTCGCTGCTGGGCAAGCGGGCGCGCATCGTGGTCAGCACCGACGAAGCGGCCCCGCTGGTTTTCCAGGCCGACGACAACGGCTTCGATCCGGCGGCGACGCTGGGCGACATCGCCCGGGCGATCATGCCCGAGGTGGAAATCAAAACGCAGGAAAACGAGGACGAGCTGATCCTCGAGATCGTCGGCGACGGCAGCGGCGTGTTCATCGGTCGTAAAGGCAAGACCCTCGAAGCGATCCAGTTTCTCCTGCTGCGCATCGCGCAAAAGCAGGGCTGGCAGGGCAAACGGCTGATCGTCGAATCCGAACAGTACCGCGAACGGCGGCAGACGCGCTTGCGCGAACGGGCGTTGAGCCTGGCCGACAAGGCGCTGGCCGAGCGCCGCATTCAAACCACCGAGATGCTCAGCGCCGGCGAACGGCGCATCATCCACAGCACGCTGCGCGACCACCAGGGGCTGACCAGCCGCAGCCTGGGCAACGGCGAACTCAAACGCGTGCAGATCATTCCCGAAGGGGCCGAACAGCGGCGCCCGCCGCGCGACGGTGGCGGCAATCGCGGCCGGGGCGGCAATCGCGGTCGCGGCGGCAATCGTGGTCCGCGTCGCGACCAGCCGTCGCGCGCTCCGCGCTTCGAGGATTGAGCGAGGATAATTTGCTGAACGGCGCCGATTCGTTTAGGCGAGTCGGCGTTTGTTTTTTATGGGGATCCGGTTGCGGCCGGCACACCTTTGGCTTCGCCAAAAATGTGGCACACAGAAAAGCTCCCATGCGCGTTGTTGTCCACTGTTATACTCACTCATTTCATTTGTTCGCAAAACAGAGCCACCCGGCGTGGCTCCCATTGTTGAACCGGCACACCTTTGGCTTCGCCAAAAATGTGGCACACAGAAAAGCCTCCATGCGCGTTT
>Ga0116164_10000146_pt1 | contig 68472 bp, 65 predicted proteins | sample AD_UKC109_MetaG_FD_89888 | JGI IMG/M metagenome (GOLD analysis project Ga0116164, IMG submission 89888) | Active sludge microbial communities of municipal wastewater-treating anaerobic digesters from Hong Kong - AD_UKC109_MetaG | ecosystem: Engineered > Bioreactor > Anaerobic > Digestate... | reverse complement strand
TTTCGCGTAAGGCTTTACTGTCTGAAAAGTAAAAGGGGAGGTTAATCAGCGTGGGTGCGCTGATTTTTTTATTTAAATTATACTCTGCTCTGACCCCGGTGATTACCTGATTCTGAAACAGCAATTTCAGTACGGTCCATCCTATTATTGCTCTGACCCCAAATCTCCTCGATGCCCAGGCAAACCCCACAAACCCGGCGCTCTGACCCCGAATTTAGAATTTACTGTTCCATTAAAAAGAATCTTTTTTCAATGAAAGCAAGATCTGATTTAACGCGGTTGATCAGAGGGGAGTTGCCGAAAAACGCTTCTCCAGAAGCTGCTTTTTTAAGGAAGAGCCGGTAAACTTTTCGTGCTGTCTCCATGTCTTTAAGTGTTGTGTCTTTTTCGAAAATTTTTCCCAGCAGGTAATAGGCGTCATCAATCATTTCCCTGTCCCGGTAATACCTGATGAGACGTACCGTTGATTCCAGGGCCTGGTTCCCTCTGTTTTTTTCAAGATAGATTGATCCCGCCCGATACAGGGCATTATCTGCCTGGTCGTGTTCGGGAAACTGCGCAGCCACTCTCTGATATAATTCCGCGGCAGCAAGGCTTTCTCCTTTGAACGCATGTGCCTCGGCGCTGTGGAAAAGGGCCGCCGGATATTCTCCCGATTCAGCCGGGACCATGGAGAGGTTTTTCAGCGCATCGTCATACTTGTATTGCCTGATCTGTATTTTCCCCATCCAGATTCTTGCCTGATCGCGCAGGGGGCTGTCGCTGTAGTTTTTTATCACGTTATCAAAATCACTCATGGCCTGATCATAAAGGGCGCTGTTGTAAAGCCTGATACCATTTTTCAGCAGTACCTGCGCAGGGTCTTCAGCCGAAGGCTTGCCCGTTTCATCTCCCATTTTTTTCTTTTCAGACATTTTTTTCTGCTCTTCCTGTACGGGCGGCTTGACCAATAAGGTTTCTTTTTCAGTGAGAATGATGTTGATGATGTCCTCAGTTGTTTTATAATCCCGGGCAAATGCGGGCAGGGCCATTGCCAGGGCAAGGATGATTATCAATTTTTTCATTATTCAATGACCCCGCTGTCCTTATCGATCATTGATGGAGCGGTTCGTTTGTTTTCAAGGCGCTGTAGACCTTTTTTTTCTTCCATCGGTACCGGGGCTTCGGTGTTTGTTTCAGGCAGGGGGGATGTTTTCTGCAGCAGACCTGTACCGCTACTATCCGGTTCAACGGGTTCAATTGTTTTGTCCAGAGGTTTTACCGAAGAAGGCCCTTTTATATCAGCATTACCGCGGTAATCGCTTTCAAGCGGTGATTCATTCTGGTAGGTGCCGGGTGATGCCTTATATTTAGCGGCAGAAGCGGGTTCTGCAAGGGCTTTATCGTATTCCGGCAACATGCTTTCCCTTGCCGGGTAAGACAGCTTGTCCGGTTCCCTGGTTTTCGCTTCATTAATTAGAGCTGAATCAAGCACTCGGGAAAAATTTCCTTCCCGGTGCTCTCTGTTTATGTCGATCTGAAATGTCTGGTTTGTTATTTCAAAGAGAGGGGAACTTTTTATTTTGGCATTCTGCATGCCGCTGCGGTAGCCAATAATGCCACCTATCACGGTGAGAATAAATATAAGGAAAAAGAATCCTGCGCGGATGGCGTCCCTGGTACCTTTATTCAGGTTGTTTATCAGCTTGTTGATGCCGCCGAATATATTGTCAAGGATTTTAAAGAAAGGGTTCATGTTACCCCTCCCGGTCTATAATAAATATGACTCTGCATTTTTTCAGGTGTTCCAGGGTTTTTCCACTGCTAAAGATTTTCCGGGTGTCCCTTTCAGATATCACCGGGCACTGCCTGAGGTTTCTCAGCGCGGCCGTATAATAGGGATGTTTCCCGGCTTTTCTATTTTTCATTGCTTCGCTCTCGGTATGCACATAGGATACCATGCCGTAGCGTGCCGCGTATGCAACATCAATGAAATTTTTTCCGTATATTTCAAGGCCCGCCGCATTATACACCGAAGGAAGCAGCATCGGTTTTATGGTGAGGCCTCGGGCATCAATAATAAGGCTGGTGTATTCGGTTTCAATCGGCGTGTCCATCCTTGAAGGGAACTCGTCTCCCGGGAAGTTGAAGGGCAGGGCGTCAAACAGATCACCAAGAGCAAGGATGCCTTCGCATCGTGACCGATAAAATCCTTCGGGGTGTTCCTTGTAGGCGATTTTATCTTCCAGAACTTCAGTGAGCCTGTTTCTCATGGTAACATGTTTTTCAAGGAGATCCCGCATGGTGTTTTCCGGGTCGATCTTTAAAGTCAGAAGGCGATTTATTATTTCTTTTTTTGATTTGTCCCGTGCGCGTTCATACGCATCAATTCGTGCGGCGTTCAGCGAAATTTTAGTATCCTCCCAGGAATCCACTGGTGTGCCCTTAACAATGCTGACCGAGGCGTTTTCTTTCGCGCTAATGACCCCTTTCAACCAGTCAACCGTGACTGCTGAATCGATAGAGGCTGATGTTATCATCGGCGCCAGTAACAGGCACCACAGGATTAGAGTTCTTTTCATGGCAAACCCGGACTTTATTATTAGTTATCGGTATAATTATGAGAATAATATACTGAAAAGCCTGTGCCGGTGTCATATCTTTTGTCTTTCCGGCAGGCCGGGGCGGAGTTTCAGGAACGGCTTTCCATGTTTTTCAGGCATCCGTTAAAAAGAGGCAAAAGTCTCATGCAAGCGGACTTGATGTCTTTAAGTATCAGTTCCTTACCTTTTTCAGGGTCCAGGTCATGTCTGGCAATATAGATATGACTTTTTTTCAAAAAAGGGTTAAAAACCGATACAAGGCCCTGCTGCTCGATTAAGTCAGCAGCTTCCATGGATCTTCCGCCCCCATGGTTTTTCAGTGCTGATTCAGCCTTTTCATGGATTGTGTTAATCGAGTCAATGGCCCCCCTTATACCGCTTATTAAAACTGCGGGGTCAGAGCAGGTTCGATGATTAAGGACCTCAGCGAGTATCTGGTCCGGCGTTTTTTTCTTTACCGTGAGCCGTTTTGCAAGGGATGAGAGGGATTCTTCCACGGTATTGGCTATTCGCGCTCCTCCTTCGGTCGCGTTGATCACCTGGACCGGGACCTTGAGCGAAGAGTCCTCAAACCAGCCTTTATACAGGTCAAAAACGAAATCAGAGATAACCTTCCCCCCGCCGTACGATTCAACGCGTTTAATTTTTCTTTTACGCACCACACGCTGATTGATCGTGTCCAGATTTACAAACCGGGAGTACAGCCCCGTCCATTCATCGTTATGATGGGTGCCGCTGCAGTGTATTTCCCTGCCGGTATAGGCCAGGTCCTGTCCCATGAGTATTATGGGATCGCACCCGAGATTCAGGAGGAGGTCAAAAGCGCTCGTGGCCACAGAACCGCCTGACTGGATATCCCCTATCGGGGGGATGTAATTTTCGAGCCAGTCAACGAGCGGTGTTGTTTCTCTCTGGGTTTTGCCCTGCCGGTCAGTGTAATATTTTGACGTGGTGCTGAAAATTATTTCATGAGCGTATGAGCGTGCGATTGCGGGATAACTTACCAGGTCAGCGAGGAGCGTCGGAAGCGGGCCCCTGAGCCCCAGGAAGTGCCTCAGGCTGTGCTTTTGAGCGTCCAGGGTCATAACGATATGCGACCGAATTTTTTTACGGTCGAGAACTTTAATGGCCGTATCAACGCACACGATGAGCGCCTTTTCGTATAATGAGTCAAGCATGTCCACATTTTTTCTCAGTGAAGGCCCCGCTGAAACGATAATCCCCGGGTAGCCCCTGAAACGGCCGAAAAGGTCAATGACCCGCCCTGAGGTAAAAACGTGATGGACATTGCGCAGGATGTTACTCATCCAGCTTTGCTCGAATTCGAACCGCGTGAGCAGGTCGCTTATCTTTGAGGTAAAAAAGCGGTTTATTTCTATGAACTCGGCGTTATAGAAATCTTTATGAAGAGCGAATGAGGGCCGGTGTATGTAATGGGCCACGCCCCTGAACTGTGCGAGGTCTTCGACCTCAAAAATTCTTTCAATGTCACCCTGGGTGGTGATGACCGCGACCCCTTGCAGGAATTCAGGATGGGTCTTTGCAGCCAGCGCCGCGATTTCCGGATCATGCTCAACGGCAACGATAAACGTGCCGGGATATTTTTCTCTGAGGCATTGCACATGATACGCCAGGCCAAGCCCTGACACCACTATTATTGATGCCCGTCCCTTGTTGAAGCCTGAAACAGAGCGTTCCGCTTCTTTTACCGGATCATAGGCGGAATGAAGCCTGACTTCCCTGTTTTCAGTTTTTATAAGGAGGGTCTTGTGCCCGCTTTGAGTATCAGTTATTATATAGCGTGTCATGCCTTCCTCAGGTAATTGTCCGCGAATGGGCCGCTTTCACTGATTCATGAAATGATTCAAAGTCGGCTTTGTTGTCCACACCGAAGAAGTCAAGTATTTCACTTTCAAGAAATGAATAATAAGCGTTCTGGTTTTCTATTTCACAGAGCATGTTTGCCATGTAAACCACCGCTACCAGGGCGCTGTAGGGTTCGGAAGTGTTGAGCGGGGAGTGATGGGTTTTAATTGTTTCGATGATATAGTCAGGGAAGTTCCATTTTTCTGCGATCATGCTGCCGATACTTTCATGGCTTATGCCCAGGGATATTTCTTCAAGGATGGTACTTGATATCATTTTTTTATTGTGAACAATTTCCGCTATTTCCCTGACTTTATTCATGTCCACGGCGAGGAGAACGATTTTGCCGATGTCGTGAAGCAGCCCGGCGATAAAAGCGCTTTCGGCTATTTTTTTTAATCCGTACTTGTTTGCTATTATTCGCGCATATGAGGCCGTTTTATTGCAGTGGTTCCAGATCTGCTCAAAGCGCCTGTAGCGCTTTTCAAGTATGGTTTTGGCCGCGACCGTAGTGAGGATGAGATCAAGATTTTTCAATCCAATGATCACTATGGCGTCAGTAATGTTTTCAATGTGCCTTCCAGCGGATATTCCTGCCGAATTCGCAAGCCGCAACACATCAGCGGTAAGTGACGGGTCCCGGGATATTTTTGTTGCCAGGTTTTCTATTGAAACCGTGGGGTCAGAGCACATTTTTTTCAGGTCAACGATGTGCCGCGGCAGGGTGGGCAATGCGTCAACTTCCTGGATGATCTTATCTTTTATAAGGGAAGTGATCTCCTGCCTGCGAAGATTTTCCGGTATCATTACGGTGACAGTCATGGAATCAGCAGCAGGTTTCACGCTGATCATTGATGGGTCGATGCCGGCATTTTTAAGCAGAAGATAAATTAGCACAATCCCGAGGCCCGCGCCTTCTGATGTGTCAAAAACTGAATCGTAGGCAGTTGAGAAATCGGTAACTTCCTTTGCTTTTTCTATTCGTATGATGATTCTTTGTATTTCCTCGATAACAGGCGCGCAGTTGTTCATTACCGAGATTTTCAGCATCCCGTTTTTTTTTGTTATCGATAAGGTGATAAGGTAGCCGCTTTCTTTGATTTCTTTCTTGATATAGTCAGGATTTTTTATAAATTTTTTAAACTGTTCCATCCCGGTTTTATACTGTCCCGGGTCAGTTATGTCGAATCCGGATTTCTGAAAAAAAAGCCTTTTAAAGTTTGCTTTTGACGCGTTCAGGATCAGTTCTCTGATAATTGAGATAAGCGTTTCAAGCAGGAATATTCTGTTCGTTCTGCTGAGGATTTTTGCTATAAAAGAATTGAAAAACTGAAAATCCCGGTCTGAGGGATACTTCATTGATACAATAAAAGAACCTGTCTGCTCAAAGATCTCAGTTGCCTGTGCAAGTTTATGTATACTGCTGTTTTTTCGGTGCATGTTAACAAAAAGAACCTTTATTTGGGGTATGTTCATTAATAATTATCGGAAAACCATGTTTCAGAGCTTACGTTAATCTTGTCCGATCATGCTCAGTGGTGATTGTTTTTCATTTCCGCAATGTTCCGGTCATAACAGTCAAGTGCTTTCTCCATGAGGCGCCGCCCGGAGTCTCCTCCTGACTTAATACTATTTGCAGTTGGGCCTTTCAGTATAATCGCAACGCCGTCAATCTGGGCAAGGCGGCAGAACTCCTTCATGTAACCGCTGAGTTGAAAACCGCTTTCAATGATGCATTCCTTAACCCTGCATTTTTTTATAATTTCAGAAAAGAACCGCAGATTTTCACGGTTACTTTTTTTCATGCTTATAAGCAGTGAAGAGTAGCGGGTCTTCTCAATATCATGGATTACTCTTGCGGCTGTTTCACGGTCGCCCAGATGCCCGGTAAGGGCAAGTCTTTTTTTATCGCGTGCCAGTGTAAGAAAGCTCTTCTTTCCGGTAAACTGGCGTATTTCCTGCGCCGGGCAGGTGTTGTGCCGTATCGCGCCAATAAATGCCAAATGCGCCGCAATAATGCAGAGCAGGCCGGCTTTTTTCCAGGGGACCGGAAGCAGGGGGACCAGCAGCAGAAAATAGGCGAATACGATCAGGGGGTCAGTACTTTCCATGACCGCGCGGCCGTTAAGTGACGCGAAGAATGAAACTGCTGTCTCAAGAATGCGGTATATGCTGTCAGCAAACCATGCAATTAAAAATGACACCTGCGGTAAACAGGGGTAGATGGTCAGGCTGGCCAGAAAGAGAATAAACTGGGCTGTTATCAGGGGGATGATAACGATATTTGAAAGGATTGATATGGCCGTTATTTCCTTGAGCCAGACGAGTATCAGGGGGATGGCAAAAACCTGGGCGGCGAGGGTCACTGCCAGGCCGGAACGCAGGTAATCATGCACAGGCAGTACTGAAAGTGATTTTTTATACCTTTCGTGCAGAAGGATAATCCCCAGTGTGGCCCCGAAGCTCAGCTGGAATCCCAGGCTGAAAAGCTCTTCAGGCCACAGGGTCAGGATGACAACCGCAGTCAGGAAAAGGGTGTTGATGATATTTTTATGCAGGGAAAACAGATATTGCAGCGCGAAGATCGCGTACATCATGCATGCGCGCTTGAGCGATACCGGCATGTCGGTCAGGTACAGATACGCGCAGAGAACCGGCAGGGTAAGCAGGACCATGGTTTTCCTGTTCACTCTGAATATTCCCAGGAGGATGAGCGGCACTGAAGCAAGTATCCCCACGTGGAGGCCGCTCGCTGCCAGAACGTGCAGCACGCCTGCTTCTTTGAACAGTGAAATAATTTTTTTGGGGACTTGTTCCCGGTTGCCAAGGACCAGGGCCTGCGCAAGGGCAGAGCTTTCGGGTGAAAAGAGAATCCCGCACCGGTCGCTGATTGTATTTCGGATGAGCATCCTGAATGAAGAAGGGCCTCTGTGCTTCAGCGTTAATTTACCGGCGTCGGCATAAACAATAAAGGATATCCCTCTGCGGGCAAGGGATCTCCTGTAGGGGCTGATCTCATCCATCTTTTTCAAATGATGAATTTTTTCTGAGATCAGAATGATGTCCCCGGGTTCGGCTCGCATGCGGCCGCGGTAGATAATCATCCCCCTGATTTTTTGTTTCGCGTGCCGGTATTCGACAAGTAATTCATCCTGATAACGTTTTTCTTGTACCGACACTACCCGGTAATTGTTTTCAGCAGTATGCGTGAATGCCGTTGCGGGAGAATGGAGGGCGGTTTTAATGAAAGGTGCCGCTGATATGGCGCAACAGATTCCCAGAAACAATGCAATGTGAAGCCGGGTCCTTCCTCTTTTGATCTTCGTTTTACCGGCAACATAACAGGGACCTGTCACAATAGCTGAAGATGAAATTATTGCCACGCTGCAAACAGCAACACTCACCCAGGCCAGGGCCGGCCGTTTGAAGGTATGCGCTTCAAGAGCCAGCAGTGATGATATCTGAAAGAGGAGAATGGGCAGGGACGGGACTGAAATTTGACGCAGGGTGCGTCTATATTCTTCCCACTTTGAAGACAAAAGCCACACTCAATCCGTATGAAAGTTTTGATGAGTATTCACCCAGTCCGAAAAAACCGTAGCGGACAAAAAAATCGAAAACAAGCTTTGTGTCAAAGGTGGCGTTCCAGACACCCCCGATAGGTATCTGTCCGCCGGCTGCTCCGTTATAATCTTCGTTTGAAGGTGGCGTTTCAAAATAGAGCCCCAGGCCCATAGTGATATGAAAGGGTTGTGATACTTTCCAGAGCCATTTCCCGTTTACCGTGTAGAAGAGATGATATAATTCTCCCGGTTCATTAAAATTATGCATATACTGCATGCTGAAATCACCGGTAAACTGGTCCATGAAAATACTGATGATAAATCCTCCTGAAACAAAGCTCCCGGTATAATCGCGTTGTTCCTGCTGGTTTTTATCACTGAACCAGTCACTGTGATAGAGATAGTTAAAACCGCCGGTCACGACCGGTCCGATAAAGGTGTAAATGAGGTCCCGGCTTTTTTGTTTTTCTTCAAGAGCGAAAAGAGGCGCTGACAGGGCTGCAAAAACCAGAAGGGAAAGTAGTAGACGTTGTAATTTCATGGTCTCACCATTTATTTAATGTTCAAGGGATTTTTAACGATCTGAGTGTTTGCCGGTACGTTAAAATCAAACACGCTTTTCACAATGTCAGGGGAAAAGTTTATCCCTGACACGGAAAAGGAAAAACCTGAACCCTCTTTGTTTTTGAAATTTCCCTTTTTAATAAAAAAAGAGCTGTCCAGAACAAGGGTTATTTCAGTAAATTCATGGTTTTCATTGCTGAATTTTAATGAATAACCCTCTTCTGATTCAAGGGTCTGCAGCACTTCATAGTCTCTGAGCAGGGACAGTATGCCTCCCGACATCCCTTCTTCCTGGTCTAGTTCCTGTATCGCACAAACCTTGTTCTGGGGATCATAGAGCCAGAGTTTTTTCTGGTTCGCAACCAGGATTTTCCCTGAAGGGTTGGAGAACCTGATTTTGATGTTTCCCGGAGCCATATAGGTGACATTACCGGTAAAAGTCCTGCCTGTGCTCAGTGTGTAAGAGAGTATTCCGGAGAATTTTCCCACTGATGACATCTTTTTTTTAAACTGATTCATTATGTCATTTCCAGTTAGAGGAAAAATTCCCTGACCCTGGAGCATTACCAGTGACAAAGCTGTAATTGTGATAATTTTTTTCATTTCCCGTGCCTGTAGCTGTAATACGAATAAAAATGTTAATTTTAAAATAATTTTTATAAATTTTGCGTTTTATTTTTTCCGTTCTGGACATTCAATCATTGCAAAGATACCGGACCTCTGCGGAAATATGGTAATGCTATGGCAGGCGGGTGATTATTTCAAGAATTATTTACCCGGAGGCAAGACTCCTGTTGATCCGCCTGCGCTGTTTTCTCCTTGACCTGTTCAATTGCGCATGCGACAAAAGAACATCCGTTGTTTTTCTGACAATAAACCGATATATTGTTCAGACATTCATGCCATGTATTTACAGCCAGACCAATGAGGCTGATTACTTTATTCAGGAAAACCTCGATGAAAGGGAAATTCTTTCTTTTTATTATTCTTTTAAGCGCCGGAACTGCCGCTGTTTCATATTTTTACAGTCGTGATATCTACTCGTTCTGGCTGAAAGCCTATTATGTTCATTATAAAAAATGCACCAGGGAACAGATGATCGAAGAGGCCTATAGGGTTATGAAGCTGAAGGATCCCGCGGCTTTAAAAGAATATACGAACAAACTGGTTCTTGTTTATCCCGACAGCGATCAGGCACGGCTTATGAACGGAATTGCGTTGCTCAGGAGCGGTGAAACTGAACAGGGACTGGCCTTAATCGTAAGTTCCATTGATGGGGTAAAACTTCCCGGTGCGCTGATCGATGAATCGGTTTCAGCTCTCTATAAAGAGAAATACTATGCCGAAATAGTGTCCATCATGCAGGGGAGAAAGAGCCTTAATGCTGAAACAAATTATTATTACGGGCGCGCGTTGTATGAGATGAAAAGTTATGTCCGCGCTTTTGCTCAGCTGAAGATCGCTCATGACCAGGGCCAGGGCGGGGATGATCTGTATTATTACCTTGCGGTCTGCAGTGATAAGTCAGGGAAAAGAGGTGATGCTCTTGCTTTTATGAAACGGGCATGGGAGCTGGCTCCTGATGTCGACCGTAATGCCCAGGGCCTTATTGATCTGTATCGGCGTGCCGGGATGCAGGAGCAGGCTGAAAAAGTGGTGAGAAAGCTTAAACAGTAATGTGTCGCAGGGTCTCCGGCTTGTTGCGGAAACCCTGCTGTGTATTTTTATTCAGTCCAGTCAACGCGCGCTTGAGTCTGCCCTTCCTGCGTCACCATATAGTATCCCCCGCTTGTGCCTGAGGTTTTTACTTCAAGATACAGATCTATGGTCCCGGAATAGATGCCCGTAAGGGTCAGTGTTCCGGTTGTTTCGCCAGGAGGGCTCCATATGTTGATTTCTGAATAAGTACTGCCGTTTATGGCTGTGTAGAATTCAACATAATCCGTGTAAGGAACCGTTACCTTCCCGGTTGAACCGCCGGTGAATGTCGATGAATAATCGACATATCCATTGATGTCCCCGTAGAAGGTCTCGGACCCGATGGGAGTGCTTCCCCATTTGTCTTCGATTTTTTGCATGAGCCGGGCTTCGGTCTGCCGGTATACGGACACGAATTCTTCGTCAGTGATCGAGCGGTACCCGGTATCGGTTTCACTGGGGTCACTGGTGCCGGTGGAACTCACTGATAGAACATGGTAATAATAGTTACCCGGGTCAAGAACGTTCGAGCTGGAGACAGCGTCCGTATAGGTCTCATCGGTCAGGCCGGACGCGATCTGCTCAAAGGTTCCCGCTTCAATTACATACCCGCTTCCGGTGTTGGTTTTTTGCCATTTCGCCCGGTAAATCGTATAGGTCTCCGCGCCGACTCCCGCTCCCCAGGTCACGACTATTCTGTCCTGACTGGTCCCATCGCTCGCGCTGACATTTACCGGAGCAGCCGGCGCGGGCGGAAGGCCGTAGTACCCGTAATCGGGGTCGCTCTGGTCGCCGATGCCGTCGGCGTCAATTGCTGTTACCGTGTAATAGTAATATACGTCTCGTTCCACTGCGGAATCTTCATAGAAATAGAAGGCGGTTGTGTCATCGTCTCCGTCATCTCCTTCATCGCCCCCGTCATCACCTTCTCCTGTTATGTAATCTGCCGGGTCGCCCGTGTAATCGGCTTCTTCAAGGACCGTTGTCCCTTCTCCATTGACGACCACGACCTGTTCAGCGCCAACAGCGGACAGGTAAAATTTCGCTATGGGAGAATTTGTCGTATCGTTTTGCATAATAATGGGCTCGCCATTATAGGTGAGGGTGACATACCGGGCATCGCCGCTGTCCGCTGCAGAAGCCAGCTCGAACCCTACGGCGTCATTGATTTTTTCAATTACATCTTCCTGGTAGAATCTTACTCCGCCGGAGAACCATGACCAGAAATTATTGTTTTTTATTTCTACCAGTGCGTCGATTTCGGTTCCAACCCTGAGCCTGATGCGGTATGTATAAAGGTATTTCACCAGTATGCCGCCACTCAGGTCAACGTTTGTCGTTATCTCGCTGGTTGCTGCGCCCGGGGTCTCTGGTTCAGTGGGAACAACCGGGTCTCCCGGTTCGGGCAGGTCTTCTGTGTCTATTTCAGCTATTTCTTCAAATGGTCCTGCTATACTGAGTGACCGGTATATTTTATATGATGTGGCGCTTTCAACTTCGTCCCACAGCAGGCCGATTGTCGCGTCCTGGGCTCCGTCGCTCGCTGAAAGGTTCTGGACTGTGGGGGCGCCGTTGCGGGCGTAGCCGCTTTCGCTTTCGCTCAGGTCGCTGTCCTCAACTCCGTCATTATCTGACAGGGCTCTGACCCGGTAAAAGAATTCCTTTTCTTTTTCAGGATCGCTTTCGATGTAAAAGGGACTGTCTGACGCTTCGATTTTACCCATCGATGTATAGTCCCCACTCGCGGATTCAGCCCGGTACAGGTTGTACTGAGCAGCTCCGGTTACCTTGTTCCAGGTAACCACAATTTTGTTCGTGTAATCACCGTCGGTCGCTGAAACGCTGGCCGGTGTTGATAGTTTGCTTTCTCCGCCGGTAGTCCCTCCTCCGGAGGAGCCGGTGCCATTCATGAGTTCCTCGGTGCTGTCATCGCATCCCGGAAAGGAAATAAGAACTACGCAGAGAAGTGATAAAATGATACCTTTGATGTAACCTGTTTTCATCGGTAACCCTCCCTTTAAGCAAGGTAAAGATTCCGGCTTTCTGTGATCCCGCGCATTGTGGATGGGATTGTAGGTGCCGGTGTAGTTTTTGAAATCTATATTTTTCGGAAACCCTGTTATTATAAATGGAAACTTTTATTACATAAATGGAAACCAGAAATGACAATTTTAGTTTATTTTGGCTCTAATACCTTACAATTTTAAAATTATCTCATAAAAAAAGAAACTATTTTTTTATTATTGGAAACTAAAATTTGTTTATGGAAACCATTTGAGACAAGATTCCATTTTTGGTTAATATGTCAATAATTTTTAATTATAAAATGGGGGATGTTTGGGTAGCAGTATAATTTTGAGGGTAACGTAGTTTTGTCATTCCGGTTTTGCATCTTCCGAGTTTGCCAATACCGGAATCTCATGCGATAAATTCATGAATATTTTCCATGTCATCCCGGTATTACCTTCAGTAAACCGGGATGACAACAAAATGTGTTATGAAACGGTTGCCCCTAAAAACAATGTGCTACCGGATGTTTGTTGCACGTGAGTTTTTCATCCATCCTGAACGGGTTATGACGTGAAACATGAGCATAAGGTAAACTTACGCTCATGTTTCACGGTATAGCGGATTTAATCGTTATTCTTCCCAGGTCACTGTTGAGGATGACCGGCCTTCCTGGGTGACGATATAGGAACCGCCGGATGTCCCGCCTGTGGTCACTTCAAGGTGCAGTTCGAGTGTTCCCGGATAAATACCGGTTATGGTCAGGGTCCCGGTCGTGTCGCCCGGCGGGCTCCAGATATTGATCTCGGAATAGGTCGAGCCATTGACAATGATATAAAACTCGACATAGTTCGTATAGGGAACATTGACTTTGCCTGTTGACCCGCCGGTGAATGTCGATGAATAGTTGACGTATCCGTTGATGTCCCCGTAGAATGTCTCGGACCCGATCGGGGTGTCTCCCCATTTGTCTTCGATTTTTTGCATGAGCCGGCCTTCTGTTTGCTCGTACAGGTCGACGAATTCGCGGTCCGTTATCGAGCGGTAGCCTGTGTCCACCGCGCTGGCAGAGCTGGTCCCTGTGGTGTTGGTAGCGGTGATATAGTAGTAATAGTTACCCGGCTCGATTGATGATGTATCGGAATACGTTGTCGCGGTCACTCCGGTCGCGATCTGGGTGTAGGTCCCCGGCCCGGTTGTATACGTGCCAGAGCCGGTTTTTTCCCATTGGGCACGGTAAATCGTGTATGAGTCAGCGCCGATGCCCGCGGTCCAGGTGAGTACTATGCGGTCGGAATAGGTTTTATCGGATGCCGATATGCCGGTCGGCGGTGCCGGCGCGGGCTGGGTGCCGTAATAACCGTAAGCGTAGGCGCTCAGGTCGCTTTCGCCCACGATATTGACCGCGGTGATTTTGTAAAAGTAATAGGTTGATGCCGCTGCGGTAGTGTCCTCATAGGTTCCGGTACTTCCGGAGGGGACGATGTTGTCCGCCCCTTCAAGCACCGTGTACTCTCCTTCAGGGGTGTCGCAGCGCCATACTTTGTAATATTCTGCCTCAGTGTTAAGTTCCCAGGTAACGGTAATGCTGGTGCCTTCACCCTTGGTCGCATCGACCCCGGTCGGGGCAGGCGGGCCAAGCCGGGTGTAGCCCTCATCCGCGTCGCTGGAATCGCTCGCGACTTTATCACTGGTAAAGGCTTTGACCCGGTAGAAAAAGTGGTCACCTGAATCAACCAGGCGGTCAGTATAGGTTGTAGCGGTAATATGGGTCCAGTCGCTTCCCACGGGCCGGTCGCCGTAATCGCCGTCCGCGGTTGTGCATCGGTAAACCCGGTAATAATCGGCCTCCTCAACCGCTTCCCAGGTAATCGTTATTCGGTCAGTGTAATCTCCATCAGTAGCCGATACTCCTTCCGGGGCCGGTATTGACGGCATGGTGAATCCCGAATCGCCTATTGAGATAGTGTCACATCCGGCAAGTGAAATGATGACATATATAATAACAGGCACTATTTTTGCGCAAACATTGATTGATCGAAACTTTTTCACGGTGTTCTCCCCGGGGAATCCCCTGTGTCATTCGGATTGTATCATCTTCCCCGGGACAGCAGTGAAGCATATTTCGGCGCGCATAAGAAACCGGGAAACATTGACTCTATTGAAAAATAGAAAAATTCAGGACGAAATTCAATCAATAAAAATGCGGACCATGAAAATTGTGGAAACCGGAACCGTGCTGTCGGGTGATTTTTCGTCCTTAATCAAGGGCGCATGGAAAAGGTAATTTATAGAGGCTTCCTTAAATAATGTTAAAAAAAATAGTAATGTATTGACTAAATAATCATTATCTACTATACCTTCATCATTTAATATTCGAGTTTCAACAATGATTGATAGAGAGTTTGACAGCACAGACCTGGAGAGTCTGGAAAGAAAAGTCCATAATTTATCGAAGCTGGTCGATATTAATTCGATTATTAATTCAACGCTGGATATCGGCAAGCTTTTGACCATAATCATGGAAATAATTAAAGATATAATGCAGACTGAAACCAGCACCATGCTGCTTTATGACGATGCGAGCGATGATCTTGTTTTTAGGGTCGCGTTAGGTGAGGCCGGCGGAAAGCTGGCTGAAAAGTACCGGGTACAGATGGGGCAGGGTATTGCCGGGTGGGTAGCCCAGAAGAGAAAGCCGGTTATCGTAAACGACGTATACAAGGATGACCGTTTTGACCCTGAATTTGATAAGAGCACGGGTTTTGTGACCCGGTCAATTCTCTGCGCTCCGCTTTTATTTAAAGGCAAGCTTCTTGGCGTTATACAGGCGATCAATCCCCTGAACAAAGCGGGTTTTGATTCAGCGGACAGGGGGCTTTTCCTGGTTTTTTCCGATCAGGCCGCGCTTGCGGTACAGAACGCGATTTTTTTCCAGAACGCGCTGGAAGAAGAAAGGATCAAAAGCGAAATTTCTTCAGCGAAGTCGATTCAGGAATCGCTCATACCGGATATCAGCAGGAAATTCGGCGGTGTGAGCATAACGGCCCGTTCTTTGCCGGCCAGGGAAGTCGGCGGGGAGTTCCATGAGATTTTTCAGCTCGAAGACCGTTATACCGGAATAGCGCTGGGTGACCTCCATGAGAAAGGGGTCCCCGGCGGCCTCAGAGCGGCGATAGTCAACGGCGCGCTCATGGCAATGAGCAGTGTCAGGGGAACAAGACCGGCTGATATGGTCCGCGTATTGAACAGGGCCGTTTCAAAGCACATGAAGTCAGAGAAAAAAATATCCATTTTTTACGGCGTGATCGATCATGATCAAATGATTTTTCAATTTGTCAATGCCGGTATCGCCTATCCCATTCTGGTAAGGGACGGTATTTCACGGTATCTTCGTTTCGGTGAAAAGAACCTTCAAAGCGCGGGGGACGAGTTGAAAAAAATATCCCTGAGGTTGAGGCCCGGTGATCTTCTCGTCATCGTTACCGACGGCATATTGAACATACGCAACAGGGCCGGCAAGCTTTTCGGACTGAAAAGGGTGATGGGCCTTCTTCAAAACGGAGACAGAAGTACCGATGACATTGTTGAATCGCTGTTGCTTTCTGCCGGGGAGTATTCAGAGGGCCTCGAAAGAAGAGAGGACATTTCAATTATAGCAATTAAAATCGGACAGGCAGGTTGACATGGGTGAGTTTATATCAGTGGTTTTTTGCAGACGCTGCGGTTCCCGTTATGTAGAGATATCCGAGTGGAGCGGTGAAGGCAAAGCTTTTTTTCGCTGCAGGACCTGCGGCAATACCGAGGAAATGGCGAACTTTACCCTGGGCAGGGCGCAGATAACACGAGCTGAACTTGAAAACGCCCGTACCACTGTCGCGAAAAAAGGGAGATATGAGAAGTAGATCACCCTTTTTTGGAAATTATTCTTTTGACAATTGCCTTGAAGAAGAAAAGCATCACCCTTATTAAACGGCCGATCCTCCACGGCTTGGTAATAATGCGGTAGAACCAGTCCAGACCTTTTTCCATAAAGTAAGGCGGCGCCTTGCGTATATCTCCTGAAATTATATCAATACTGCCGCCGACACTGATAAAAACCGTGTTTTTAAACTCGTTTTTTATTGTATAAATCCATTTATCTTCTTTGGGAAAACCAAGGCCCACGAAAACGATGTTCGCTTCTGATTTTCTCATTGCCTCTATGACCGATTTTTCACGCTCTTCACTGAAATAGCCTCCGTGACGGCCGACAATACGGATTTTCGGGAAAGACTTGCGGATGTTTGAGAAGGCCTTTTCAGTTACTTCCGGTTTTCCCCCGACCAGAAATATGGAGTATTCCTTTATTTCGGCGATGCGGACCAGGTCCATCATAAAACTCAGAACCGGAATTCTTTCTTTTAGCGGCGTGCGGAGTATTCTGGCGGCCCACTGTATCCCCGCGCCGCTGGCGAGATGCATGTCAGCCTTGCTTGATATGATTTTTAAATCGCTGTTCGCTTTAAAACGCTGAATTTTATAGGGATTCAGGGTGATGATGTGGTGGGTGCCTCCCTGTTCAATCATTTTCATGACTTTAACAACAGCCTGGTTCCGGGTGAGATTGTCAACGCCGATCCCGAGGATGTTTACCACCTTGGCATCATCAAGGTTGACCTGATTGTATTCCAGAACAAGGTCCCTGTCTTCTTTATACGAGTCATAGTAGATGGTATCCTGAGCCATGGAAGTCACCTCTTAATATTTTCTTTTTATAGCACAGAATTCACCGCACATGGAGCACTGGTCGTCTTTACCTGAAGGTATCTGGCTCCGGTATCGGCGTGCTTTTTTTTCATCCAGGGCAAGGCGGTACATAGATTCCCAGTCCCTGTTTTTCCGCGCCCGGGACATGTCATTGTCCCATTTTTTCGCGCGGTCCCCGAGTTTGACAATATCAGCCGCATGGGCCGCTATTCGTGAGGCGATTACGCCTTCACGCACGTCTTCGGGGTCGGGAAGACGAAGGTGTTCCGCGGGCGTGACGTAACAGAGAAAATCGGCCCCGCTCATGGCGGCTATGGCGCCGCCGATCGCGCCGGTAATATGGTCGTACCCCGGGGCCACGTCCGTTACCAGCGGCCCCAGTACGTAGTACGGCGCACCGTCACAGATCGATTTCTGCAGACGCATATTGTCGGCGATCATGTCCATGGGTACGTGCCCCGGGCCTTCGATGATCGCCTGGACCCCTCTTTCCCTCGCGCGCCTGGCAAGGTCGCCCAGAATTATCATTTCGTGTACCTGGCCCCTGTCGCTCGCGTCGTTGAGCGCCCCGGGCCGTATGCCGTCGCCAAGGCTGATGACCACGTTATACTGGCGGAGTATGTCAAGGATCTCGTCATAATGTTCATAGAGGGGATTTTCTTTTTTGTTGATAAGCATCCACTCCGCGATGATGGAGCCGCCCCTGCTGGTGATGCCGATAATCCGTTTCTGGGAGTGAAGGGACCGTATCGATTCCCTGGTCACACCGGAGTGAATGGTCATAAAGTCGACCCCGTCTTCCGCCTGACGCCGTATCACTTTCAAAAAATCGTCTATGGTCATGTCCATGAGGGACTGTTTCTTCTGAATCATGTCAACCGCTACTTCATACAGCGGCACGGTTCCCAGGGCCAGAGGAGACTGCTCGAGTATCCTGTTCCTGAACATCGCTATGTCGCCGCCGGTGCTGAGGTCCATGACCGCGTCCGCCCCGGCTTCAATCGCGGCCGTTAGTTTGCTGAGTTCCGTATCCAGGTCGAAGAGGTCTGGCGAGGTACCTATGTTCGCGTTGACTTTTGTCTTCAGCCCCTTCCCCACTGCCAGGGGAGCTATTGAGCGGAGGCTGTTCTTCATTATTACGATTTCACCACTGATGAAGTTTTGAAGAATATAATCCGCTGAAAGGCCTTCTGATTGCGCGACCTGTGCAATTTCGTGAGGGATTTCTCCCTTTCGTGCTTTTTCAAATATATTCATTTTTTTTGTTTCCATTTTAAAGTGAATCAAATATTTTATTTCCGATTATCTCGTGTCAATACTATTTCCCATTATTACCGCGAAATGGAATATAAGCATTGAGTCGTACTTTGAAGGCTTTCCCGATAAGGATTTCGGTGCTGAATATCAATAATGATAATGATCTTAACCGGTACGGGTATTTCTGTCATGCAAAAAAGTCTTGCATATTTCTTATTGTTAAAAAAAATTGCTGGATTCCCTTTGATGAGCGACGTATATAATGACCTCGAGGCAAAGTCAATCAACATTTCAGGTATTTTGTGGCGGTGTTTCTTTTATTATTGTTACGGTAACCGGTGTGCAGGGGGGTGCCCATGGAAAGGACGGATGATATAATAAAATTTCTTGAATATTCGAGCGGGGAAAACATCGTTATTGAGCCTCAGCAGCGGCTTAATCACGTCAGGGAGCGGCTTTTTGATGTCATTAAGACCTATAATCCGAAAGTAATTGTCAAGGCCGGGCTGGGAAACGGGAGCCTTCTTCTTGACCTCGCATCGTCCGCTGATACCTATTTAGTGGTTGTTGATTATTCTTATGAAAACATCAGGCGCTTTATTGAGAAAAATAAACAGAACAGCGCTCTTGAAAAAATACGGTTTATTGTCGGGGATTTCAGCGCTTTCCCTGTTGACTATTATGCCGCGGATATGGTCGCATCAATAGATTACTTTGACTTTATTGAAACGGCCGCGGCGATTGACGAGTTCAGGCGCGCCCTTCAGTTCGAGGGAATCCTGTTTATCGCTGAAGAAGTGCTTCATGAGAAAGATCTGGACGGGGTCTACGATGAACTGATGGCCGCGCTCTTTCCCCTTCATAACGACTATTATCTTGAGAGCGACATGAAAACCTTTCTGGGCCTTAATGAGTTCAAGTTTATCAAGGGGGATGTCACCAGTTTCCCGGTCGACCTCAACGCCGTCACCGAGCATTACGCGGGATTCGGCTCAATCGATCGTGATTACGTGAGCAATTATATAAATGAAAACAATGATGCGCTGAAGTCCCTGTATGAACTGAGCGGGGGAAGCATTTCCGTCCCGTACTTTATCGGCGTATTCATGCGGGAAAAGATCAGGTAGCGCGGGGAAGTTCATGAAATTCGTGGTTCAGAAATCCAGCATCAGCGGTGACGTGGTTATCCCGGGTTCAAAATCCCATACCATACGGGCGCTTGTTTTTGCCCTGCTTGCCGGCGGTGAATCGGAAATAAAACTTCCCCTCATGTCATCCGATACCGCTTCGTGCCTTGATATGATTAAACGTTTCGGCGCAACGGTCAGGATGGAAGGCGATTCCTGGTTCGTGACCGGAACCGGCGGGAGCCCGCAGGTTCCGGATGATGTCGTTGATGTGGGCAATTCAGGGACGACACTGTATATAGGGCTCGGTGTCGCTTCGCTGATCAACGGGGCCACGGTGTTTACCGGCGACCACCAGATAAGGAACCGGCCGGCTGACTCCCTCATCACGTGTATCAACGACCTGGGCGGCACCGCCTTTTCAACCAGGGACAACGGGAAGCCCCCGGTTGTTGTACGGGGAAGGATAAAGGGGGGAAGGACGTCCGTTGAGGCGGTGACATCCCAGTATCTGACATCTCTCTTGATCGCGGCGCCGCTTGCAACGGGTGAAACCGTTATATCCGTGCCCCTGCTCAATGAAAAGCCGTATGTGACCATGACCCTTTCCTGGCTTGACCGGCTGGGAATCGCCTATGAAAACAGGGACTACCGCGAGTTCCGCGTTAAAGGGGGGCAGCGTTATCCCGCGTTCAGCGAATACGTTGCCGCTGATTTTTCATCAGCGACGTTTTTTCTGGTCGCGGCCGCGGTCACCGGCGCCGAGCTTGTGCTGAAGGGGCTTGATTTTTCCGATACCCAGGGTGACAAGGAAGTGGTCACCATACTCAGGAAGATGGGAGCGCATGTCGAAACAGGAGACAAGGAAATCAGGATCACCGGCGGCAGGCTTCGCGGCGGCACGTTCGATTTGAATTCCATGCCCGATGCCCTGCCGGCACTGTCGGTTGCGGCGTGCATGGCCGAGGGAGAGACGCGGTTCGTCAATGTGCAGCAGGCGCGCCTGAAAGAAACCGACCGGATTTCGGTCATGCATAATGAATTGAAAAAGATGGGCGCCCGCATCACGGAGCTGCCCGACGGCCTGGTCATAGAAAAAAGCGAACTGAAGGGTTGCGCGGTTGACGGGCATGGAGACCACCGTGTGGTCATGGCCCTTGCCGTTGCCGGCCTTGTGTCGCAGGGGGTCACCACTATTTCGACCGCGGAGTCAGTGTCGGTGACCTTTCCCAATTTCAGGGAGCTCATGGCCGGAATCGGCGCTGAAATCAAAGCTGTTGATGATTGAAAACCAAAAGCCTTACTGCTGCCGGTTTATGCCGGGGGTTGGAGAGCCAGCATATCTATCGGGAGACAACTACTATGCTAGTACGGGGAATACGGGGAGCAACGACCATTGAGTCAAATACCAGGGAGGAAATCATTGCGCGTACCGAAGAACTGCTTCAGACCCTGGTTAACAGGAACGACATCGAGACCGAAGATATCGTTTCAGCGATATTTTCAGTAACCGATGACATCAGTGCCGAATTTCCCGCTGTGGCAGCACGAAGGCTGGGGTGGATATATACGCCTCTCATGTGCACCAGGGAAATTCCGGTGCAGGGCAGCCTGAAGATGTGTATCCGCGTTTTACTGCATATTAACACCGAAAAAAAACAGAACGAGATTATCCATGTGTACCTGTACGGCGCTGAGAGACTGAGGCCTGATTTAAACAGCGGGGAAACAGACCGCTATTATACCTCACGGAAATAGCGTGCGCGGGAGTTTATTCAATATTTAATTCGGCAATCACCGAAACCGTGTAATTTTCATTCTTGTTTTCGTAAAAGATGAATTTTATTCCGGTGTTGTAATCTTTTTTCAGCAGGATCAATCCGATACCTCCTGATGTCTGATTGCCGTTTTTGTTTTTAAGAGACTCAATGCGGTTTATAAAAAGTTTTTTCAGGTCTTCTTCAAAAAGTTTTTTACACTCATTGATAAATGGGTTCAGCTTTTCAGCGGCAATGGTGTTGGTTATTTTAATGAGAAGTTTGTCTTCATTTCTTAATGTGTCAATGGTAACTGAATCGGTTTTTTTATGCGAGTATTTGATGGCATTTTCAATGAGTTCATTCAAAACAGTCGAGATCAGGGCCGCGCATTCATCATTAATATAGAGGCGATAGTAATCGGCAATCAGGTGGGCGAGTTTGTCTGCTTTTTTTCCCCAGTTGGTGATATCCACCGGTGAAAAGGAAAGGGTAAGATTTTTTATTTCATCGCTGCTGAACGAAATATTGTCCCCGATGGTAATTTCTTTGGACATGGTTCTTGTCTGGTTCATGATATAAATAATAAATTAGTCTTTATTTTTTTTTCCGGTTACCGGAAAAAGCTTTCTTTTTTTCTGTCTCAGTAAAATATATTTTCCATAAGTGTTATTATTAATTTAATAGCGCTAATGTAGCATAAATAAAAAAATATTCAATAAAAAAATTGTACTTTAAAAAATAATTGGCTTTTTTTATTAAGCCACCAGGAAGATGAGAAGTAAAACGATTCTTTAAAAGAGTAATTTATACGAAAGAGTAGTTATTTTCCATAATGAAAAAAAATATAACCCATGCAATTGCTGTAATCATTCTTTTCCTCCTGTCAGGTATTAACAGCGGATTTCCCCAGGAAGAGCGTGAGATCGAACTGACCGCGCAGGGAATCCTCGCGCGTGTTGACCGGGTCATGGATTATCCTGTCGGGCTCATCAAAGGAAGGATGAAGCACATCAAACCTGACGGCGAGTCATATACTAATGAGATAACAGGAAAGATAACAAAGGACGATTTTTTATTTATACTGAGCAATAAGGAACGGGGAGAACAGGTCAAGATATTGTATAATCTTTCGGGTGAAGATATCTGGGTCTACCTTATGCACTCAATTAAACTTTATCATAAACTGGGAATTGATAAATATGATCCGATCCTGATGACCAACTACTACTATATCGATCTGTCAAATGCCGACCTGCAGAGCAATTACACTGCTGAAATCATCGGCAGCGCTGTTGTTAAAGAAGAGGACACCTATATATTAAAACTCAAGCCGATATTCAAGGGAGGCATGTACGGCCTCCTCACCCTGTATGTTACCAAGAAGAATTTCATCCCCATCCGAATCGATTATCATGACCGGGACAACGTCATATTTAAATTCATGACCGTCGCGAAGGTGATGGAAAAGGGGAGCCGTATTGTGCCGGTCCGCTATGACATGATGGACCTCCGTACCGGCACCATGACCATTCTCAGTTTTTTTAGTTTTGATGAAAGTGTGATATTTGGCAGCGAAATATTCAGATCTGAAAAACTCGGAGAGCCGTGACACAGGTTTTCGTAACAGAGCGATACGGTAACAGGTTTATAATAAAGGGTGACGATTATCATCATATCGCGCGGGTCCGCCGCGTAAAAATCAATGACATCATTAATGTACGTGATCCGGAAGGTGCCCTGGTCAGGGCGCGGGTTACCCGGATTGATGCTGCAGAGCTTGAAGCGATCCCTCTTGAAGAAAAATCTCCGGGAGAAGGGGCTGGCGGGATTTCTCTCATCCTCGCGGTCGCGGTTCTTAAGGGAAAAAAATTCGATTTCGTGATACAAAAGGCCACGGAAGCCGGTGTGGACCAAATAATTCCGGTCATTACTGAACGCACGGTTCCCGATATCTCGGGCAAGGCCGAACCCAGATTGCACCGATGGAACAGGATCGCCGAAGAGGCGTCAAAACAATGCATGAAGGGCCGCGTCACTGCTGTAGGACCGTTCGAGAGTTTTAATGAGTACACGTCGCGCCAGCATTCAGGCGCGAAACTCCTGGCGCATCCTGACTCTGCAACACCGTTGAGTGAATATCATCGCTGCACCGCGGAGGTTTCCTGTATCAATCTTCTTGTCGGCCCTGAAGGAGGGTTCAGCAGCGCTGAGGTTGACAGGGCCCGCGCCAGCGGCTGGACACCGGTGAGGGTCGGATCAACAGTGTTCAGGGCCGAGACCGCGGCAGTGGTCATTCCATCGATTGTTTTATATGAGTGGAGCAGGGGATGAAACTGAAGGTGAACGGCAGAGATATCGAATTTGACGGGAAAACCGTTCTGGATCTTGTCGACCATTACCGGCTCGACCGCGGCCGCGTTGTCGTTGAAAGGAACGGAAAGATCGTTCACCGGCAGGACATCGAGCGGACCCTGCTTGAGGAAGGGGACTCGCTTGAGCTGGTGCGCTTCGTGGGCGGAGGATGATCAGTGCAAAAGGAACTCTTTTCGGCAATAGACGCGTCAATAAACAGGGCCATGGAAGGCATACGGGTGTGCGAAGATGTTCTGCGCTTTTCATTCAGGCAGGGAATCTTTTCAGCGCGCCTCAAGGAGACCAGGCACAGGATGAGGAAGGAAGCCGCTGTATTTCCCCTGAACGGCCTTCTTTCATCGCGTGACGTTGCCGGTGACGACCAGAAGTTTTTTGACCTGGAAAGCGAGAAAAAACGCGGCTCGCTCTTTGACGTGCTCAGGGCGAACTTCCGCCGCAGCATTGAAGCGGTAAGGGCACTGGAAGAGCTTTCAAAAGCGGCGGGGGTTTCGCCGCAGCCTGATTTTCAGGGTATCCGATTTGAGCTGTATGCGCTTGAAAAAGAAGTGCTCGTCTCTTTTGAAAAGGAAAAAAACCTTTCCCTGTTCCGCAACGCGCTGTACGCGATCATAGATTCATCGTTTGTTGCGAACAACGAGTACCTCGCTGTTGCATCAGCCTTTATCGATGGCGGCGTTTCAATACTTCAACTGCGCATGAAAGGCGCCTCGTCCAGGGACCTTCTCGCGGTCGGCCATGAGTGCGCCGCGCTCTGCAGGGAGCGGGGAGTTCTCTTCATCATAAACGACCGTCCCGATATCGCCTGTCTCGCGGGCGCTCACGGGGTGCACCTGGGGCAGGACGACATCCCCCCGAGTGAGGCCCGAAAAATACTTCCATCTGACATGATAACGGGCCTGTCGACCCATTCACTGCAGCAGGCTGTTGAAGCAACAGCCCAGGACCCCGACTATATCGCGATCGGGCCGTTATTTGACACTTCAACCAAAAACGGCGAGCTGGTCAGGGGCATCGGCACCGCGGTTATCTCTGACATAAAAAGCAGGGTCGACCTGCCCCTTGTCGCGATCGGCGGCATAACCCGTGATAATGCCGGGCAGGTCATGGCTGCCGGTGCTGATGCCTGCGCCGTGATTTCTTTTCTTTATTCAGGCGGACGTTTTGCGGAGAACTGCAGGGCCCTTGTCAATTCTTTTTCCGGACGGCGAAACGATGATGATTGAAGAACTCGCTGAATTGATCGCTGTCAAAAGGGACCGCTGGCGCGAGGTACGGCAACTCCGCCTTAACAGAAAGGAAGAACTTTTCAGCCAGGGGCTGGATGTCGGGGCCGTGCGCCGCGACCGGGAGTACCGCAGGCTGAAAAAGGAACAGCACGCCTTGAGCGTTGCCCTGAGGCATCTTGAAATGAAAAGAAACAGAAAGGAATCCCGTGAAAAGAAAATCAGCTGAAATGCTCCTGGCATTTTCCGACAGGGAAGGAACCGTGTATGATTTTCCAGGCCTGGAGCCCGCTTTCAGAACCGGGAAAAGGACGGTCCCGGTTGAGCGTGAAGAGCTCATCCCCCTGCCTGAAGGAAGCTATCTTTTCTCTTTAATCGGGCGCGTTCCTGTTTCGTATAACAGGGAGAATAACGTATTTAGCGAAATACAACGCGATCCTGACGGGGACGAGATCTGGGCCCTTTCTTCTTTTCTCGCATCGGGCTACCTGAGGACCTATCTTCCCGCGTTCGCGCGCGGAAAAAACGCGCCCGTGCTGCCGCTGTGGGCCTACGCCGGCGTTGTCATCATTGACGGTAAATTTTTCGTCCCCGCGCTCCGCATCGATGAGGACCAGCGTTCAGACCCGGCGATTCACCGGAACCACCGCGAACTTAAAAGGTCGATCGCTAAAGTTACACGGTCCCTTCCTGAAAACAGGCTGGTAAGGCAGCTCGCGAAATGTTCAACCGAGTACAACTGCCTCTGCGCCAGAAATTTTTTTCTGGGTCGTTATGAGGCCCCCGTACCGACAACGCCGGCATGCAACGCCGATTGCCTGGGCTGCCTTTCTCTTCAGGAGGGAGATGATTTTCAGTCTTCGCAGCAGCGCCTCGATTTCAAACCGACACCCGATGAGATCGCCGAGGTCATCATCCGCCATTTTTCCGCTGTCGATCAGGGCGTTGCCAGTTTCGGCCAGGGCTGCGAGGGTGAGCCACTCCTGCGCGCAAAAGACCTTGCCAGGGCCGTTTCCCTGGTCCGGGAGAAAACCGGTTCCGGGACCATCAACATCAATACCAACGGGTCGAGGCCTGAAATGATCGGGCTGCTCGCCTCGTCAGGCATTGATTCCGTACGAATAAGCCTCAATTCACCCACGGAAAAATATTATACCCGGTATCACCGGCCCGGGGGATATTCTTTTTCCGATGTGCTTCAATCCATCGGGAACGCGCTCGAGGCAGGGCTTCATGTTTCCATCAATCTCTTCTTCATGCCCGGGTTTACTGATATGGAAACCGAGGTGCAGGCCCTTGACAGTTTTTTGAATAAATTCCCGGTTCACATGATACAGACCCGGAATCTGAATATTGACCCGGATTTTTATTTTGACCATATCGGATTTGAGGAATCTGATCCTGTGGGAATCAGAAACCTTATTTCAATCCTGAAACGGGACCACCCGAATGTAGCTCTGGGTTATTATAATCCGTCTAAAGAAGTATACCGGACCAGAAATACTCTTGACTAATTTCAGCTTTTATTGCTGATTTAATCCTGTTCATTATTTACTTCTGGAGGAGATCATGGCAGAAAATGTGAAACACGCCCTTGTTCTTATTCATACCTGGGGAGACAACAGTGAACTCCTGGCGATGCTGAAAAACAACAAACACTGCGTGTCAATATTTCATATCATGGGAAGATACAGTTTTCTTGTTGACGCGAATTTTGATAATTTTGAGCAGATTGAAAACTGGGTGAATCAGCTTAAGGCGCTGAAGCTTTCATCGGGAGTGCCTGCTGTTATACAAATGCTGACGCAGAGGGTAATCGATGTTCACAAGACGAAAAGCGATTTCACCCTGCAGGAATATTTCGCCATGAAAGACCGGGAACACTTTTTTGTTCAGATCGACTCGCCCCAGGAGGATGAATCTCTGATAAATTCACTGAAGGAGAGCAGTGTTGTCCATTCGGTTCTCCATGTTCAGGGAGAAAGCTCGTTTACTATAGAAATCATTGTTGATGATTATGATGAATACAGAGCATTTCTTAAAAAAATAAAAAAATTTCATACAATTAATCATATCGAAACCCAGGAAGTGATCGCGGTGATCAAGTACCGAAACCAGATATTTGATGACCGCGGCCGGCTGGTTTATCCCGCTGAAGACAACAGGGAACTTTTTTCACTGTGAGGTTTTATGGATAAAAATAAACCGCCTGTTGTTGATAATCCTCTTGAATATGCACGGGATGTTGTCGGCAGGGACCCTTATGCGTCATATCTCGGTATTGAAGTTGATGAAGTGAGGGAAGGCTATGCCCGCTGTTCACTGACAATCAGGCCGGAGTATCTCAACGCGGTCGACCGGGCGCACGGTGCCGTTATCTATGCTCTGTCGGACCAGGCGTTCGCGGTAGCCTGTAATTCCATGGGTTCCCTCGCGCTGGCGGTAAATTTTTCGATACATTACATCGGACCCGCTTTTGACGGTGAGAAGATATTCTCTGAAGCGACCCCGGTCAATGTTTCGCGGAAAATAAGCGTGTGGAATATCTCGGTCTACGGAAGCCAGGACCGGCTGATCGCTTCCGGCCAGGGAGTCGCTTATCACAAATAGCGCGTCCGGGACTTTTCACGGCACATCCCTGTAATTATTTTCTTGACATTGCCATACAGGGGGCAATTAATATTAGCTCTGGCTGCCGGTGCCATTTTTTGTATCGCAAATCCGCCTGATAAAACCGGAAACGGGACATTAAATTATTTTGCTGCTTTCAAGTAAAGCCAGGTGAAGGTTACCAATGAAAAGGATTGTCGGCATTATTTTTATTCTAGCTCTTATTACATCCTGTGATGATTTTATCACGGAAAAAGATAAGAACATGATCAAAGATATTGAATCTGTTGACTATGTTACCCTTCAGGACATCGCCGCCGGTAACAGGTCACTGGCAAAAGGCACGCGCATTAAAATCAAGGTCAGAACCGATAAAGACTGGGTCAAGGTATACGGGTATCGTTCAGAGATTGATGAGCTGATCTCGGAGCAGACTCTCATCCTGTACCTGTTTAAAGAAGATTTTGAAAAGGAACAGTTTAATACGGAATTTTTTATGCAGAAGCTGTATGAACGGATAAAAAAAACAGATCAGGTAAAAAGGTGATTTATGTTTCACGGTGTATATACTGCTCTTGTAACTCCTTTTAAAGGAAGCGGAATTGATTATGAAGCGCTGTCGGTAATAATTGAAAAACAGGTTGCCGGCGGTGTTGACGGTATTGTGCCCATGGGCACAACGGGTGAATCTCCAACCGTGACTTTTGATGAACACCGGGAATTCATTAAAAAAGTTGTGGCGCTGGTCGGAGGAAGACTTAAGGTTATCGCCGGTACCGGGGCCAATGCAACCGAGGAGGCGGTTTTTCTTTCAAAACATGCGCAGGATTCCGGGGTAGACGGACTGTTGCAGGTTGTCCCCTATTATAATAAACCGACACAGAAAGGCCTTATCGCTCACTTCGAAAAGATAGCCTCGGCGGTAAGCATCCCCATTATGCTTTATAATATCCCGGGCCGTACCGGTATAAACATGGAACCGGCATCGGTTCTTGAGCTGACCAAGAGGAGCGGCAATATTGTTTCAATTAAGGAAGCATCAGGGGACATTAACCAGATGATGAAGGTCATTGAACTCTGCGGTGACCGGATTACCCTTCTTTCCGGAGACGATAATCTTCTTCTGCCGGTGCTTGCCATAGGCGGCAGGGGCGTTGTTTCTGTTCTGTCAAATCTGGTCCCCTCAGACGTCGGCCAGGTCATAAGGTCCTTTAATGAAGGGGACCTGGATAAAAGCAGGGAACTTTTTTACCGGCTGCTTCCCCTGTGCCGCGCCATGTTTTATGAAACAAACCCCGGTCCGGTCAAGGCCGCGATGGCCATGCTCGGATATTGCAGCGGTGACCTGCGCCTGCCGCTTCACGAGCTCGATGAAGGAAACAGGGAAAAGCTCGCAAGGGCGCTCAGTGATTACGGGCTGCTCTGATAATGAGGAATTGACATGAATATCGGCGTTTGCGGCATCTGCGGGAGAATGGGCCATGAGGTACTTTCTGTTCTGATGAACAGGGGGCATTCCCTCTGCGCCGGTTTTGACGCGCCATCATCCGCAGGCTATGGCAAACAGGCCGGCTCGCTCATCCTTCGTGATGATATTACAGCGGTTATCGGCGATATTTCTCCACAGGCCATTGCCGAATGCGACGGGATAATTGATTTTTCCGCGCCCGCGGCGACCATGAAACTGCTGGAATACGCCGTAACGGAACGCAGGCCTCTGGTCATCGGGACCACGGGTCTCGAAAACGTTCAGGTCAGCGCTATTGAAAAGGCCGCTCAAAAAATTCCGGTTCTGTTTTCGCCGAACATGTCAATCGGCGTGAACGTGCTTTTTAAACTTACTGAAATCGCCTCATCCGTCCTTTCATCGGAATATGACGTGGAAATCTTTGAGGCGCATCACCGCCATAAAAAGGATGCGCCTTCAGGGACCGCGAAAAAACTTATCGATATCGTTAAAAAGAACAAGGACGGCCTTGCTGCGGCCAGGGAAGTGTGGGGCCGTGACGGAATTACCGGAGAGCGTACCGATGACGAAGTTGGAATTTTTGCCATGAGAGGCGGTGATATAGTCGGTGATCACACGGTTTACTTTATCGGCAACGGTGAGAGGATCGAACTCACGCACCGGGCCACGAACAGGAACATCCTGGCGTCCGGGGCCGTGCTCGGCATGGAGTATCTCATCGGTAAGAATCCCGGTCTTTATACCATGTTTGATGTTCTGGGATTTAAATGACAGAGGAAAAGGATAAAATTCTGGATACAGGGGAAACGCGGGAGATTGAAGAAAATCCCTATGACCCTGAGAGGAAAAAGCCTGAAGATATCGTGCGGCTTTTTTATATCCATAATGTCCCGATTATTCCGGTGATTTCCAGGAGGGGGGTCCTGATCGGGATAATGCGTAAGGATGATGTCATTGCCGAACTGAGTGATATTGAAAGAGTTGAAAAACTTACAATCGATGCCTTTATCACTTCCCTTGCCAGAAAGATGACTTTAGATGATTTTCTTGCCTATGGCAAAATTAAAGAGTTCACCGTGATCAATATTTTCGGAGAAGTTCTCGGATCATGGCCCCGGCTCAGGCTTTTCTCCGCTCTTGAAGAAAGAGGCGGCACTGAAGCAATCAAGGATGACATTACCGAACAGAAAGACCAGCAGATGCTTGAGTGGATCATCTATCTGGTGCTGGAACATATTCCCCGCGGCCTCTACGCGGTCAATAAAAAGGGGAAGACCATTTTTTACAACAGCCATTTTGAAGAACACGTTGAGAAAATTTTTAATAAAGCTCTTGATTCGGATGTTGTGGAGGACCTGTTAAAGAACCCGAGAAAAAATGAGCTCGTTACCGGCCCTTCGGGCGGTGAGATATGTTTTTTCAATAAGGACCTGTCTCTCTATTATGAAAAAATTCCCCTGATGAGCAAAAAGAAAAATCTCGGTTATCTTATATTCAGCCTGAACGAATCAGAGATCAAGCCGGGCCTGAAACTTCCCGGTGTTGATATCAGGGGAATGTCCCTTGCCGAAATGATTGAGGCTTTTGAGCGTTCGGTCATTGTTGAACTGATCAATGAAATGGAAGATACGGGAAAAGTTTCATCCAGGCTTAAAATAAGTGTCAAATCTTTGAAAAGCAGAATTGTCAAACTCGGAATAGATATTAAAAAAAGATGATTTTTAGGCTCATTTTATTGAAAAAAAAACAGTTGAAAAAATTTATTATTATTATATATTAAAAATGTGTCTGAGAAACTAATCCGGGTAATCACTTCATATTTTTTCTTGACTAAAACAATATAATTAACAATAGTGTCGCTAACTTAAGAAAAGCCTGTAACAATACCACCTTATAATCTTGACTGATAGGTTAATAGCAACACTGATATCGTGGCTGGATTTTCCTTCAAAAAATATTAATTTTTGAAACATGGAATTTAAAATAAATTGTGAATTAAAGGTAATGTATGACAAATACAACTGAACCTGTCGGATCTGTTGAAAAAAACAAACCTGAAACTGATTCTGAAGTTACAAGAGAAAAAAACGGGAGTCGTAACGGAAACGGCAATGGAAACACTTCGGCCAGTGAAACCAAGATCGATCTGGCTGAACTTAAATCGAAAAAGATCAATGAACTCGTCACTATCGCCAAAGATATGGGGCTTGAACGGGTATCCGGCCTGAAAAAACAGGACCTCATTTTCGAAATACTGAAAACACAGACGGAACAAAAAGGGCTGATCTTTTCGAGCGGTGTCCTGGAAATATTAAGTGACGGCTATGGATTTCTTCGTTCGCCGAACTACAACTACCTTCCCGGACCTGATGATATTTATGTATCGCCGTCTCAGATACGGCTATTTGGCCTGAAAACCGGTGACACCATCGCGGGCCAGATCCGTCCGCCAAAGGACAATGAGCGTTTTTTCGCCCTCCTGAGAATCGAAGCCGTAAACTTTGAAAATCCTGACAACCTGCAAAAGAGGGTATTTTTCGACAACCTCACTCCGCTGTATCCCGAGTCGAGGATATCGCTTGAGACCGATTCCCAGAACGTGGACATGAGGATCGTGAACATCATGACTCCGGTCGGCAAGGGCCAGCGCGCCCTGATTGTTGCTCCGCCCCGGACAGGAAAGACCATCCTTCTTCAGAAGATAGCGAATTCCGTGACCACGAATCATCCTGAAGTCTTTCTGATCGTGCTTCTCATAGATGAGCGCCCTGAAGAGGTTACCGACATGCAGCGCTCGGTAAATGGCGAAGTCGTTTCGTCGACCTTTGACGAACCGGCAAGCAGGCACGTTCAGGTCGCTGAAATGGTCCTTGAAAAGGCAAAACGGCTCGTCGAAAGAAAAATGGACGTTGTCATTCTTCTGGATTCAATAACCAGGCTGGCCCGGGCCTATAACCAGGTCGTGCCCACAAGCGGGAAGATCCTTTCCGGTGGTGTTGATTCCAACGCGCTGCATCGCCCCAAACGATTTTTCGGCGCGGCCCGAAACATCGAAGAGGGGGGCAGCCTGACCATCCTCGCGACCGCCCTGATCGATACCGGCAGCAGGATGGACGAGGTTATTTTCGAGGAATTTAAAGGTACCGGTAACAGTGAAATTCATCTTGACAGAAAACTGGCTGACAGAAGAATATTCCCCGCGATCGATATCAACAAGTCAGGAACCAGGAAGGAAGAGCTTCTTCTTGAGGAAGAAGAGCTCGCCAAACTCTGGGTACTGCGTAAAGCGCTGGCTTCAATGAGCGCGACAGAGGCAATGGAGCTTCTCATCGAGAAGATGAGGGCGACGAAAAACAACAAGGCTTTCTTTAAAGCCATGAATTCATAGGAATTTGAAGAGAAGGAGTATATACATGAAAGAGGGCATCCATCCTGAATATCTTGAAACGGTGATTAAATGCGCCTGTGGAAACGAAATTAAAACACGTTCAACGGTAAAGGATCTCCATGTTGAAATCTGTTCAAACTGCCATCCTTTTTATACCAAAAAACAGAAGATTATCGATTCCACCGGCCGGGTTGAGAAATTTAAGAAGAAATATAAAATTGATTAATTTCATGTAAGGGAACCTCTATAAATTACATTTTGGATGTTCCCTTGAGGGCACAACCATTGGATAAATCAGGTTTTATCATTTTTCAGTTAATGAAAAAACCTGGTTTTTAGAGGTGCCCTTAATTTACACCTGCAATACACTAGGGGAAAGGTTCCTTGTTACAAGGAGCCTTTTTCTGTTTTATTTTTAAACAGGCTTTCCCTGGCCATCCTTCCCAGGCCGCCAACTCCCGCAAGCGAGACCAGTATCATGAGACCGCCGGCGATGATCCGGACCGTGATGTTTTCCGAGAGGATGACGGCTCCCATGAGCACGGCGAAAAGGATTCTGCTTGTCGAAACCAGCGAGCCTGCTGCCGCGTTAATATAGCGGTAGCCCACGGTAATGCACAGCTGGCCGATCACGGACAGCACGGTTGCCGCGATGCAGTGCACGAGAATGATCCCCCGGGGAACCACGAACACGGGCGCGACCAGAACAAGGTTCGCTGCGGCGCCGAAGGCCATGAGGTAGAAGAGTATAATGTATGCGTGGTCGTATTTGCGCGCCTCCCTGAGGGATGTTATGGCGAACCCGGCAATGATTCCCGACGCAAGGCCCATCAGGTCACCGATATTGATTCCGGAAGACACAAGGGACGCGGCATCGGGCACGACGATAAAATACAGGCCGGCCAGGGTCAGCAGAAGATACAGGTAGTAGACCGGGCTCGTGTGTTCCCGGTTTATCACGGGCGACAGCAGAAACACGAAAAGGGGGTAGGTCATGTTGAGGATGTTGACCTTGGTGACCGTTGAGTACTGCACTCCCATGAAGAAAAAAATCACCGCGAAGGTGTTGAAGAACGCCCGCATCGCAACGTATTTTGTTTTTACCGGGACGAGGTTCTTTCTGCGGACCAGCACATAGCCGAGCACGAGGATGAAGCCCGCGAGGAAGCGGAAGAAGCTCAGCTCAATGGCCTGGACCTTTGATGAGGATGTTATTATTTTGACGAAAACCGTGGCCAGGGCAAAGGAAAACTCCGCTGCCAGGAGCAGGGCTATTCCCGCGTAAAGCTCCGGTTTTTCAGCGTGTTGAGGATTTGCAGAATGTTCGGGGTCCGGGCCTTCCATTAAAGAATCATCCTGCCGCTGCACCGCCCTGCTCGATTTTTTCAGCCATGACCCAGCCGATGATCCCGGTTATCGCGAAAAGAACGGCGATAAACTGCGCCTGGGTCAGGCCCAGGGCGATCTTTTCGTTGAGGCGCACGAATTCGACCGAGAACCGGGCGATCCCGTTGAGTATGAGGTACAGGAAGAATATCCGTCCGGTAATGAACGTTCTTTTTCTCAGGTGCAGAAGAAGGATCACGATCATAAAGGCGACGAATGACTCGAACAGCGGCGTGGGCAGCACTTCGCTGCTCGTGGGGACTATCCCGTTGGGATAGGCGACCCCGAGGAATGAATCAGTCCGGATCCCGTAGCATCCGTCACCCGCGACATGACATCCGATCCTTCCAATCGCGTATCCCAGGGACATCGGGGCTGAAACGAGATCGAATATCTCCAGGACCTTTTCTCCATTCGCCCTGATGAGGAAGACCGAGGCGGAAAGTGCGACGATAAATCCTCCATATACGGTCAGTCCCGCTCCCGAAAAGATCATGCCAAAGGGGTCATTCAGGAAACTGTCGAAGTTTTCGATAATATGAAATATTTTGGCGCCGATAATAGCCGAAGGGATGACCAGAAGCAGCAGTTTGTACGCGAGCTCCGGATCTTTGCCGTGGATTTTAAGCTCCCTTTCAAAGAGAGCAAAAGCGAGATAAAAGGCAAGACCAAGCATAATGCCGTATCCGCCGATCTGGATGATTTTATAACTGAACACTATTGGATACATGAAGGTCTCCTCTTGCGTGATGAATAATAGAAAAAGAAGAAGAAACGGTGCTTTGTCAAGACATTAAAAAAATTTTATGTTTGCAAAATATATCTTTTTATAGTACTTAGCATTTATTCCCGGCCAAATGAAGATTTCTCATGGTATCTGGAAATGCCGGGGTTCAGGAAACTATTTATGGACGATACAGAAAGGGTCAGGCTCATACGTCTGGGGAACGAGCTCTTTAATAACAAGGACATTGAAAGGGCTCTGAAAATTTTTGTCAAGACCCAGTACCGGGACGGAATAACCCGGATCGCCGATTATTATTTTTATGACAAAAAAATGCCCCTGGTCGCGCTCCGGTATTACCGCATGGTCAAACGCCAGGACAAGGTCAATGAAATATTTGAACGCATGGTTTTTGCCCTGGGCAGGCTCCTGGGGAAAAATACCGGCCCTAAAGTCGAGCTTCCCCCTCTTAAAGTTTCTCCCAAGCTTAAAATTCTCGCTGAAGAGATTCTCGAGCGTGAAAAAAACAATACAAATACATAGATGCCTGTCCCCTGCCCACTCCAGTAATTTTATATATGGACATGAGCGGGTGTAACAAGATAACCCGCACATTCACTGAAAGATATAAGCGGTATCCGGAGCATTATATGAAAAATTATAAATTTATACCAGCAGTACTACTGTCGTTGATACTGCTTATCTCGGCCGGGGGCGACGGCGAAAACGCCGAAGACTTCCTGGTGAAAAATGTCGTAACGCGAAAGCTTGCGAACGGCATTACCGTGATTCTGCTGAACAGGGGATACGCGCCGACACTGGCGTTTGACATGTCGTTCGCTGTCGGTTCGTCTGATGAAAGCTACAACACCATAGGCGCCGCGCATCTTCTCGAGCACATGCTTTTTAAAGGTACCGACAAAATCGGGACCACTGACTTCGATAAGGAAAAAATACTGCTGGATAAAATCGAGGCTGTTGGTGAAACCATCGACCACCTCAAGCGCACGAATCCAGAAAATATGATGCTCCCCGGGCTTGAGTCCCGCCTGAAAGCGTTGCAGCACGAGGCAGCGCAGTACGTTGTCAGCTCGCCCTATGACCGGATATATTCCGAAAAGGGCGGGATCGGTTTCAACGCGTCAACATCCCGCGATAAAACGGGATATTACATCGAGCTTCCTTCTTCAGAGCTTGAACTGTGGGCAAAGCTCGAATCGGAACGGCTCAGGCACCCGGTGTTACGGGAGTATTACCTCGAACGGAACAACGTCATGCAGGAGCGGCTGATGCACTATGACTCGAGCGGGACCGGGCTCCTCTCTGAACGATTCCTGGCGCTCGCATTCGAAGCGCATCCATACCGGCATCCCATAATCGGATGGCAGTCGAACATCGCGAACCTTTCGCTTCGGGATGTCCGTTCTTTTTATTACCGCAACTACATTCCGTCACGAATGGTCATCACTGTTGTCGGAAAACAGAATGTTGATGATACTTTTGCGGTTATCAGAAAATATTTTGAAACGATAAAAGCGCGGCCCGAACCGCGGAAAACATCCATATCTGAACCCGAGAAGCGCGGCGAGAAACGTTTTGTCCTTAATTATGAATCGAACCCGTACCTCATGATCGGGTGGCACAAACCAACGTTCCCCTCGAGGGACGATTACGTGTGCGATGTTATCGCTGAAGTTCTGGCAGGGGGGATGTCATCCCCCCTGTACCGTTCCATCGTTATTGAGAAGCAGTTCGCCTCGTCAATTGACGCCTGGAACGGTTACCCCGCGGCGCGATACGACAATCTTTTCCTGATCACGGTTGCGCCCAAGGCCGGAGTGGACACCGCTGCGCTTGAGAATGAGATTTACGCGAAAATGGAGAAAGCCGTTAAAGAAGTTTCCCGCGAAGACCTTGACCGGGTCATCAATAAAATGGAATCGGACCTTGTCTTCGGCCTTGCGACCAACAAGGGGCTTGCCCATATGCTCAGTTATTATCAGACCGTTTTCGGGCAGTGGCAGTACGCGGCTACCTACCTCAGGGCGATTAAAAGCGTAACTCCTGAAGAAATGGGGAGCGTGTTTGAAAAATATTTTACTCCTGAAAACAGGACCGTGGGCGTACTTATTGACAGCAGGACCAGGGAGGCGGGGCATGACAAGTAAACAGGTCTTGAGAAATATATCTTCTGCGTTTCTGGTTACAGGATTAATATTTTTCGCGGCACCGGCAAGCCCGGGCATGCCGGGACTCGACCTTCCGCACGCGGAGAAAAAGAATCTCCAGAACGGGATTCCGGTAGTGTACGTGTATGACGATCTTCCGCAGACCACCATCATCGCTTCGATCGGGTACGGGAAGCTTCATGAGGACCGAAACACGGCAGGGCTTTCAGCGCTTCTTTCTGAGATGATAAAACTTTCGGGGTCGCGCAAATATCCGGGGAAGAGCCTCCATGACGCGGTTGAATCAATGGGGGGCAGGCTTTCGGTTGAAACATCATGGGAAAGCACCGTGATTTCACTAAAGGTCCTGAGCCGATTCAGCGGGAGGGCGTTTGATATACTGAGTGACCTGGTCACGAACCCCAACTTTAACAGCAGCGACATTGAAAGGGCCAGGTTTATCGTTATTGATGAAGTCAGGAGAAAGTTTGACGATCCCGCCGCGATAGCTTTTGAAAAGGCGCGTGAAATTATTTTTAACGGTAAAGGCTACGGCTCTGTACCCACTGAAAAGGGTGTTGCCTCGTATACGATTGATAACTGCGTCAGGGCGTGGAAAGAATATTTTACCACGGGGAACATGCTCCTGGGGATCAATTCGTCGAAGAGTTTCAACGAAATGTTTGATATGGCGGCATCGGTTTTTTCTTCGGTCCGGCAGGGGACCAGAAAAGATTATGCGGTGAGCCCCGCGGAAGTTGCCGCGTCACTTGAAAAGAACCGCGATTTGATTTTTCTCTATCCGAAGGACATCCCCCAGGCTACGATCGTGTTCGGCACCGGGGCCCCGGCAATTGCCGAGAGCGGCACCTATGCCCTTTCCCTGATGAATTTTATTCTGGGCGGGGGGTCTTTCAATTCGCGCCTGATGTATGAGATAAGAGTGAAAAGGGGACTCGCCTATGCGGTACAGTCCGTGGTGCGTTTCAGATACAGGACCGGGGTTTTTCTCGCTTTTGCACAAACGGAAAATTCCTCGGTTGCTGAAGTTTTCAATCTCATGAATGATAATATCGCGGCCATGTCATCATCCCCGGTTAAAGACTCCGAGCTTGCGTGGGCGAAAAAATCCCTTCAAAACAGCTATGTTTTTAATTTTGACACCTCGCTCAATGTACTCGGCAATTATCTTGAAAGAGAATACAACAGGCTCCCTGATGATTATCATGAACGATATATAGACAATGTTATGAAAGTTTCCGCCCAGGACATCGAATCAGAATGTTCACGCATGCTCAAGCCAGGGATGGTACGGGTTGTCGTGGGCGATAAAGGGCTTGCCGGGTCTCTCTCTTCAGCAGGCCGGGTCGTTGTTCTTGATCGGGAGGAATAGCATGGACGGCGAAAAGGGTATTGTTATTGAAACTTCATCACGCAGGATTCTTGTTGAATCCGACGCATCGGATATGTGCTCCTCCTGTGAAGCGCGGCATGCCTGTATGGCCGGGGAGCACAGGAAGAGAAAGATATGGATTGAAAACACCCTTGGGGCCGGACTCGGGGATACTGTTTCATTTGTAATTAAAGAAAAAAGTGTTATCGTCTCCTCAATCCTGTTATATTTATTTCCCGTTCTTGCTCTTATCGGTGGTGCCCTTGCCGGGTCAAACTATAATTCTCTTCTGGGATTGGACAGGGACGCTTCGGCTGCAGTAGGGGGAATTATCGCCTTAGCGGCTGCCGTTGTCATTGTGTGGATTGTTTCGAAGATTATTTCCCGCAGAAGTTTTTTCGCTCCGGTTTTAATCGGAATTGAAAGCCTAAAATAGAGAAATCTCTCGCTGCTAAACGGGAGGAATACAGCGGTTTTAAGGTTCATATTTTTTCAAGGTGAGCCGAAAATTAAATTGTGGCCTTGATACCGTACTGGCCCGTTTTTGAGATGGAACCTCATTATAAATATGTTCAGGGAAGAACAGATCAATGGAAAAAGTTTTTGATTTCATGGCGTATAAAATCGAAAAATCTTTGAAAGCTGAGGGTTTTACGATAAAAATTGACAGGGAAAAAAATGTTAAGCTCCTTATAAAGTTGAAGGTTGATGAGAAAGAATAATATCTGAAATTTTACCGAATTTTCTAATTATAGAGTCTTGAGAAAAAAAAGAGTTGTACTGTTAAATTACTTGCATATTAAATTCCTTTTTGTATTTTTGTATTAACTGCTGTGAGTTCCCTATTGCCCGATTGGATATCGTGTAGTTGTCTATCCGTTCTTCGAATTATAATAGAATTACTGACAAATGAATTGATATCACAGAATTAACATTTAGTAGTCCAGTGCGGGTGAGTTTACCGCTTTGAGGAGATAACCATGACACATGATCTTGAACAAAAGAAGAAAACGTTCCGCGACGAGCTTGAGAAGTTAAAGCAGGAATTTAAAGTTGAACTTCCGAAAAAGATAGCGGAAGCCCGCGCCTACGGTGATTTGAGGGAAAATGCCGAATATGATGCAGCCAGAGAACGTCAGGCTTTTGTCAAGGCCCGTATCGCGCAGCTGACCGACCAGCTCGGTAAATTAAACGAATTAAGCGTGACTGATATCCCCAGTGACAGAATCGGATACGGTGCCGCGGTAACTGTTGTTGATAAAGACAGTGATGACAGGATTTATTTTACTTTTGTTTCTTCAAATGAGGTCAACCCGTCTGAAGGGAAGATTTCCCTTTCATCCCCCATTGGCCAGGCACTTCATAATAAACAGGTCGGCGAGAACGTTGAAGTATCGATACCTGCGGGGATCAGGAAATATTACATTGAAAAAATTGTGACAATTCATGGCGATATCCATGAAAAAGCTTATGAAGAATAGTTAAACTGTCTTTATTGGAGGGTGAGATTATTTTGGATGAATTGGAGACGAGGGGAATCGAACCCCTGACCTCTTGAATGCCATTCAAGCGCTCTCCCAACTGAGCTACGCCCCCTTTGATCCTTAGCTATCTTTAAAATTATTCTTTTTTTGTCAATATTATTTTTTCATTTGCGTGAACCGGCGTGTGCGGTCATAATAGATTAAACAGTCTTGACATATTAAAAATGATATAGATATAGTATTCTATTGAAAGATAACTGTTAATAATGATGCATTTTCATTCCGAAAATAATATAGGCTGATAAAACAGCCGTTTTCCTTATTTGAGGAACGTGATCTATGGGTTCGCTTCAACGTGTAAAATAAACTCAGGTACCGAACACAATGCTTATTACCTATCTGTTGATATTTGTTTTTTTTGTTATTCTTGCAATAATCGTCCTTTATTTAGTGCATACCTTTGTTGTACCCAAGAAACTGGATGATATATTGAGGATGATTGAAGCCGGGCAGACAAAGCTTGCCATCAAAAAATTGAATGAATTGCTCGAGAAAGACGACAGGAATGCTTACGCCCATTATCTGCTTGCCGAGGCATATTTCAAAGAAGAAAATTTGCAGTACGCGATCGTTGAATATCGGCAGGTCCTCAAATTCGCACGTTTTGATGAGCGGATGAAGGAAAGCTATATCAGGTCACGGCTTGCGAAATTGTACCGTGACCGTGAAGCGATAGAGGACGCGAAAAAGGAATACCTCATACTCACCAAAATCGATCCCGATAATTTTGAAAATTATTTCGAACTGGGAAAGATTTTTTTCAACAGCAATGTTTTTGACAAGGCCGTGCCTTTTTTTAAAAAGAGCATTTCCTGTAACGCGAATCACGAGCAATCCTACTACTATCTTGGCCAGGTGTATTACCGGAGCAACACGTACGCTGACGCCCGCCAGATGTTCATCAACGCTATTAAACTCGATCCGACGAATTACAAGTCGCACTATTTTCTCGGCCTGGTGTTAAGACAGCAGGGTGATTATGACTGGGCTATTAAAGAGTTTGAAATCTCACAAAAAAGCGAAGACCTCAGGGTTAAAAGTTTTCTCGCCAAAGGTTCATGCTACATGGAAAAGGGCCAGCTTCCCAAGGCGGTCATGGAATTTCAGCGCGGCTTGAAGTTCGCCAGGAGAGGAAGTGAAACCGAACTGAACCTGAGATATTTTCTGGCTGATTGCCACGAAAAAATGAGGGACATCCATGCGGCGATAAGCAACTGGGAAAAAATAGTTGAGGTCAACGCCAACTTCAGGGACGTGCAGGAAAAGCTTAAGAATTATTCCGAGTTCAGGCAGGATGACCGCATTAAGGATTTTCTCATCGCCGGGCTGGCTCAATTTGAGCATGTGTGCAGAAAAATGGTTGAAGCCATGGGCCATAATATCATGGATGTTGACATTATCAGTGATACCGATATAGAGATTGTCGGAACCGAGACCGAAGGCAAGTGGAGAAACACAAGGCAGACTAACCGAATAATCAGGATCATTCGCACAACAGAAACGATTCAGGAACGGCTTTTACGGCGGCTTTACGAGTCGATGAAAATAAAAAATGCTACCCGCGTGATAATAATTACCACAGGAGATTTTTCTCAGGCCGCAGTGGATTTTTCCAATACCCGGCCTATTGAATTATTAGGAAAGGCTGAACTTGTGGAACTTTTAAGGAAGATTTAACGGTCGTTTGCCCTCGCATGGACAGTATCAGCACAATACTTCAGCGGATTCCTCTTTTCAGGCACTGCACTGAAGAGGAGGTCGCCTATCTGCGGTCAATCAGTAAAACCATCCAGGTGCAGAAAGGCCACAGCTTTGACCTTAAGACCATCAACGCACTCAATATTATTGTTACCGGGATGTTTGAGATTGACGCCCTGGGAAAAAACGACATTATGTACCTGGCACAGGGTTCTTTTTTCGGCATCATCCCCTTTACTGATAATGTTCACCGCGGCAAGGTCAAGGCTGTCGCAGATTCAACACTCCTCTATTTTGATAAGGAAGAGCTGTTGAAATTTTTTTTGATATATTACAAGGCGCTCAGGGGTTATCTTCGTGCCGCGCGCAAGCTCGGCTTCACGGTAACTGATGTCGGAAGTAAATATTTCGGCGAGCAGAAAAAGGTGATTACTGTTTTCAGTAAAAGCAGGAAAGCCGGGAAGTCCCTGTTCTCTGCGCTGATCGGTTCAGCTCTCAGCAAAAAGGGGAAGACAATAATTCTTGACCTGTCATACAGCGGTGATTCGCTTTTTACGATTTTTGACGCGAAAGTGACATCCCCCCTTTCGCATAAACAGGTCAATGGCTCTGCTTCCGAGGAGCAGGTTTTTGACAGGATCGAACGGGCGGATGATGATTTGCATCTTGTCAACGTTTCTTTCGGTTCCAAGGTCCGCGTTGAGCCGGACATCCTTTCACCGCTTCTTTTTGTTCTTTCGAGAGAATATAAATACATTGTTATGGACGTGTCGGATATTGATGAAAGCCTTCGCAATAAGGCCTTTGCTCTTTCGGATATTATTTATGCCCTTTTGAAAAATAAGAAGGACACGCCGTCATGTCACCGGATTTTTGATAAGGAGCTTGATGAAGCTCAGCGCGTTTATTACATACTGAATGAGTTTTATTCGGGAAAGGTGCAGAATTTTACGGGTGGATTCATTTTTGAAAAGCTCGAGCTCAGGAGTGAAGACCGTATATATCCCCAGCTTTCAGGTATAATCGAAAGCGGCAGTCCCGCTATCAATGCGATGATTGACCCTGTCTATGTCAACAGGCAGGCCCTGGTTATCGAATCTCTTTATTTTGATGCTGTTTTTTTAAGCGGTTTTTTTTCAGCCCTGTCGAAAAGCGGGGTTCATTATGACGCAATATATACATCCTCGTTGAGTTATATCATGCTTGCCCTGTTCCAGTTAAGTCAGGGCGAGGCGGAATTTAAAAAGAACGTTTCGTCCATTTTTACTGAAGACAGAATCAACCGGTTTCTTGAAATTACCTTTCCTGACGAATATGTTTTTAGAAATAATAATATCGTTAAGACCGCACAGGATTTATGCGGCAATACAAGGCTTGAGATGTTCAGCACCAGCCCTGTTGCCCTGCTGAGCAGAGATAAGGATGATAAGCGGCGTATCATGAGTACCGGCTTTTTAAAAGATATGTTCTCCGCTTCATTTATGGTATATCCTCTCTTCGAATCAATTAATATTGCCCAGGAGGATTATTCATCAGGTTTTCCCGCTCTCCGGGTTTCTGCAGAAGACCTTTTTCGCACTGACAGCGCGGATATCACCTATGTCGCGGTCCAGAACAACAGGAACGTGCTCCTGAAAAAGGACCGGGTGCTTCCTTTTTATCGAAAGTATGTGACCTATCTCGAAGGAAGCGCGTATAGTGCAGATAAGATCAATACGCTTGCTGATACCAGTCATATTTTACCGGTCACCCAAAAGAATCTTGACATGAACGAGATTTTTTCAGAAACAGAAAAGGCGTCAGAGGTCTTTTTTGCAAAGAAGCCGGTTAATCAATAACGTTTAAGGAGGAATCCATGAGGTCACGTTCCACTAATTTTCTTCAGGCTGTGGTCCTTTTAAGTGCTGTAGTGTATTTAATAATCGGTATTATATTTTTTATTACTCCGCTGTCGGTACTTTCATTTTTTGCCGAAAACGTGTCTGAAAACTGGCTTGATCTCGTTATGGATAATGAACTTGTGGCGCCCTTATACTTCGCATCCAGAGGATTCTCTGCATTATTGATTACATCAGGAATGGCCATGATTATGCCTCTTTTTGATCCGCTTAAATACAGGGGACTCGTATATTTTAACGGGCTCATATTTACCCTGCTGTCTTCAATTCTTTTTATGAAAAATGGCCTTTTCCTGACTTTCTTCAGGGATAGAACAGCAGGAGGACTGCCCGTAGCTACGGAAAGGGAAGGGCATTTGATCGTCATTGTTCTCGGGATAATATTCACTTTTCTATTTATCATGTACGCTATCGCTTTAATAATCACCAGAAAACAGTCAAAAGAAGGATTAGAGTAAGTAATCGTGTGTTTCCCGGTGTCATATATTTTCTTTATTGATGAAAATTTTTATTGATTAATGCTGGAATAGCCTGGATAATAGTCTCTTATGCATGATTGCTCGACCATAGACTATATCTGATAAAAAAAGAATTTTTTATATTTACACCATTTTAGAATGTAGTAATATATTTTCAAAACATACAAAAATTGGAGTGGTATATGGAGCTTAATAAAAAAAAGGTTGATAATGTAGTAGTCGTATATTTAAGCGGGAGACTGGATGTTCACCTATCAGCGGAAATTGAAAAGCAGATTAATAGTATAATTCAAAATGACCCTAAAAGTCACCTGCTCTTAAATCTTAAAGATGTGGAATATATGAGCAGTTCAGGGCTGCGAATATTTGTTTCAACAATGAGAATCCTCAAGGAGTCCAATAGAAAACTGAAATTGTGCAACATGAACAATGCCGTTAAAAAGATTTTTGAAGTAGTCGAATTAATGGACATGTTTGACATTTTTGATAGTGAAGATGACGCACTGAAATCTTTTAAAAATGACTAACCCATGCCGGGATTTCGTGTTAAGGTGAAAGGAATTTGGAATAAAAGCGGGCCGGATACGGTAAATCAGATATCTCATTTTCATAAAGTCAAGATTGATGAGAAAAAGGTAAGTTTTTACAATAGTAGACTTGCCATTGGGATGGAGAATTACAGCCTCTTCCAGAAATTTTCTTATTACCAGTGGCCCGCCTGGCTTTATAATTCATCAGTAGCAGAAACACCTGAATTCAGACCATTAACGCCCCCTCTCCTTTTTAATAACAGCATGAGAGAGGGGATATCTTTTACCAATCTTCTCTCAACATCCGAATTGTTTATTGATCCTTCGGGCATGCTTTCCCCTTCCTATGATGACTGGTCCATTGAAATATGGCTGGCGGCGGGGAACAATGTATTCAGGCCGGCTGAATTCTATCGTTCAATCTCGATCCAGAAAGACCCGGTAAGCTCGATTGTCACCACTAAATGGACTGATAATAATTTTATCGTTAGCCAGACAATTATTGGAGCAAGAACCGATATTGATGAAGCAATAGTCGAGATAAGTGCAGACATCACCGGTAAAATGAAAGAAGTATCCCTTCTTTTTTTACTGCGGCCGTACAATAGCAGCAGGATAGGGACTATTTCTTCCGCCCGGTATGACGATCACGTTCTTACTGTTAATAGTCACCAGCGGATTGTTGCTGTTGAAAAACCTGATTTTTTGCTCACCGGTAATGGCACCGAGGGTGATGTTGACCTTAACCGAAATGAAAACCCGGCTGAAATTGGTTGTAAAAGCGGTATGGCAACACTTGGCCTCGCTTACCGGCTTAAGAAAGGCGATAACCGATTTATATTCAGAATTTCCCTTGACTCAGGCAGAGACATCCGCCCTGGCAAAATAAATTTTAAAGATTTAAAGAAGGAATTCTCTGATTTTGTCCAGCTGAGAGGAGATCAAGGTTTTAACATTTCCGTCTACGATACTGTGCTGAAAAACTGGTTTTATGGAATCAAGCACTCGCTGATAAACCTCACGCCGGTGGATTTTTTCTCTTCGCGCAGCGAAGATGGTCAGTACGACATGGAATCGCTGTTCTTTCTCTCCCTCGGAATGACCCGGATGGGATTTAAAGAGGGATCATCAGAGCTGGTTGCCATGGCCCTGAAATCTATCGCGGACAATAATGAGAAAAATATTACGTTCAAGCAGGTGACCACTACCTGCTATGCCATGGCAATTTTTACTGATTATTATCTGCATAACCGTGAAATGGAATTTCTTCAAAAAAATCATCCTTCCCTGAAAAACGCAGCGCAGCTGATTTATAATTATTCCACGAAGATAAAGGATGTTGTTTCACTCGAAGAGAACTCCCTTGACTATAACTTTACCGGAGAAGGGCACAGCTACGATCTTGTTCTTCTTTCAGCGGCGATGAGCCGGTTTGCCTATATCTCAAGGACAATGGGCATATTCGGGGATGAGTCTAAATTTGAAAAAGAATCAGACCGTTTGGCGGCATTGTTCCTTGATAATGCGGTGAATTCAGAAGACAAACAGTTTTCAAGAGATGATTTTTACTGTTATAACTCTGTTTCACTGTATCCGCTAACGCTTAAAAGCATGGATAATGAAAAGACTGAAAAGCTTGTAAACAGCATTGTCTCGTTTTATCAGGAGCTGCCGGTAATTGTGAAATCGATGGGCCTTGATCTGAAAGCAACACTTCATCTGTTAAACAGCATGATTTACCTGAAGGACCCGCGGGTATGGGATGTGCTGCCCAGGGTAATGAAAATCGGGAGTAAACGGTTCAGTCTCCCTGATTACGCGAATCCCCTGACAAAGCACGGATGCTGGGGAAAGGGAGCCTCGAAGACAGTCGATTCACTGTTGCTTTGTACCCTGAGGAACCTGCTGTTTCTTGATATCCATGACCGGCTTGAGCTGTTTCCGATTCCGAAGGAGGAGTGGTTCAGGCCCGGTTCTGACATCGTTATTGAAAAGGCCCCGTCAAGGTATGGCAATATAAGCGTACGGGTTGTTTCAACGGCCCACGAGATACATGTGCAATTTGAGGACCTTCCCAAATATATCCCCCCCGATATCATGATTAACTTCCCCTTTAAGCTGAAAATCGTCAAGGGGGATGATTTTGTACTGAAAAAAGAATTCGGAACTTCATTTTTGATTAATGGATGGCCTTCAGTTGTGCGTTTTATGAAAAAATGACACAATTTCAGCAATTGTGTCTTTCAATACAAACACAATCATCCATATAATAAGAAGACATCTTCTCCCGTGCTGCTGATAGAACCTGCTGCCACAGTGCTCTTTCATGTCGAATGATTTTTATGTAGCTTTTTTATTTTTCAATGTCGATTATAATAATACAGTTAACATTATATAGATGAAGACAAACCATAGTAACATGATGGTAAGGCGATGCTGATTCCCCTGCTGATAACAACAGTGGTTATTCTCGGCCTGATTTTTTATTATATCTTTTTTCTTGCGCCCAGGATTAACCCTTATAACCGCGCCGAAAAATTTATCGACGAGGGGCACGTTGAGAATGCCATTGTTGAATACAACAGGATTCTTGAAAGGAAGCCGTATGATTTTTTTGTTCATTTTCGCCTTTCCGAATTGTACCAGCAGCTGAACCAACTTGACCTTGCCGCTCAGCATCTTGAAGAAGTGTTGAACATCAACAAGTATACTATTGATGTTGAAAAAAAACAGGTTCTGAAAAATCTGGGAAGGATATACCTGAAATGGGGTGAGATTGAAAAGGCCTTCCAGGTATATTTTGATATTCTTAAAATCAACCCCACTGACCAGGAGGCCCTTTACCAGGTCGCTTTTATCGCGCTTGCTCATGAATATTTCGAGTTGGCCTACCGGCATTTCGAAAAACTTGCCCCTCAGAACAAGAAGAGTTTTGAAATACAATTTGGGGCCGGCATAGCCGGGTACCAGAATCAGAAGACCGGTGAAGCCCTGGTGTATTTTAAAGACGCCCTCGCGGTCGATCCACATTCAGATATCGGCAATCTGGCAATGGCCTTTGCCCTGCTTAAAAGGCGGGACTTTAAGACCGCAATCAATTATGCGCGGATGGTCACGCAGAACAGCACTGATGAAAATGCTCTTTTTATTGCCAGGAGAGCCCTGGGGATTCTTCTTGTCCAGGGCAAAAGGCCTGAAGAGGGAGTAAAGGTGTTTCAGGAACTGCTGGTGTCAGTAAGAAAAAGGGAGCTCCGGGACGAAGAGATCATGATCCTGTATGATCTCGGGTTTGCCTGCCTCAATTCTGAAAAGACCGACATGGCGTATGAATACTGGAATCAGCTTTATAAGATGGACCGGGGCTACAAGGACGTCCAGAAGCTGGTCATGATCCTCAGAAAGGAAATGGATGAGGAGGGGAGAAAGGGCGGGACCGCAGCACAGGACCTCGTTTACGAGTTTACCGAAAAATGGACACAGGAAGCGTTTCCTGAAAACTATATCTATTCCATATGCGGATTAAAGAGTGATCAGCCTCTTGACCTGGGTAACGTAACCGTTACCGCGCGGGTCGCCGCCCCCAGAGAAACCCAGCCTGAAAAGAAAAAAGGAGTTTCGGGAAATATTGACGACAAGATTGATGCCTTTTGCTCAATAGACCCCGAAAATTTCAGGATCATATCGAACCGGGTGGTCGCCAAGCTCGGATTCAGCGTGGATGAAATCCTTCCGACGTACCGTGAAAATGACGGTGTTGATTTCATGGCCCGTTCAATCCAGGACAAGAGCAAGACCCTTATCTGGGTGAGAAGATGGAAGGGCACCAAGGTCGGTGAAATTCCCCTGAGAAATTTCGCCCAGGCCGTGAATGACGCCAAAGCGAAACAGGGACTTTTTATCACGACAAGCGATCTTACCGAGTCCGGAGAAGACGCACTTAAAAGACTGAGCAAAATTTCCCTGGTTTACCCGGAACAGCTCGGCACGCTTCTGGCCGATCTCATATAAGGAGCAGACTGCATGGGCCGGAAAAAAATTTCCCTGGAAACCATCGACCTTTCTGATGAAACATACAGGATCAGCCGTCCCGCCAGGGATGATCGTCTGATGCTTTCAATCAGGCAAAACGGTATTATCGATCATCCTGAACTGCTTGAAATTCCCGGAGGCCACATCATCCTCAAAGGCCATAACCGCGTAAAATGCGCCTGTGATCTCGGATGGGACAGCATCGAGGCGACCGTAACCGATTCATTTAACCGTGACGATTTCCTGAAACATGCCCTGCTGAAAGAATATCACCGCGCCATCGGCCCCGCGGGGAAAGCGCGGCTTTATCTCGTGCTGCAAAAACATCACCCGGGGCCGGCACGTGACCTGATGCAGCTGTGCCGGAAAGGATTCTCGATTCCTGAATCATTTGCCCATACCGGGCTTGCCGCGTTCATCCTCTCGCTTCCGCGTCCGCTTCTTGACTATTGCGACGCCCGGGACATCAGCTTCAGGGTGCTGGAAAAAATGCGCTCGCTTCCAGGCATTGCCGTGAACATGCTCGCGGAGTGGACATCATCCGGAGTATTCAAGGTCAATCTGTTCAAGAGCATCGTTGACATGCTGGACGATATCGTCCGCCGCGACGGGAACGCCGCTGTTTCCGGAAACATCGACATCGGGCAGGCGGGGATGAACGGCATTGACGCGTATGTGCATGAGCAGATTTTCATTCACCGTTATCCGGAATACAGCAGGCTTCAGCAAAAAGCAGACAGGTCCATCAGGCTGTTTTCGGCGTCAGGCATCCGTGTCGATATCCCGAAAAATTTCGAGGGCTCGAAGCTCGAGATAACAATCCCGGTCGATGCACGTGACGGACTTGAGAAGATCATGGATAAGATCAGTCTTCTTGACCGTGAGGGTGTCGGCAGGCTGCTGCGTCTTCTCGATCAGTGAATGATGTCTTTATGGTTATTATTTTTTGATGAGCTGTCAAATTTGGAAAGGGTCAGGATGATGCTGTTGAAGAGGAACCCGGTCAGGATGAAATCAGCGAGCTTTTTATTTTTTTTTGACATTTCGTTGAGCTGATGCACGATGAAGATGGAGTTGTCCATTATTTCTTTAAGAAAGATATCATTGAAGGTTTTATTCCCGTTTTCCGTGGCGAGCTGCTTGTCAGCATGTTTACGGGATTCAACGATGACTTTTTCAAGAAGATCCTGAAAAAAAACATCAAAATCCTCGTTGTATTCGATTACCGTACCGTTTTTAAGGGTGATCATGATTCCTGATCTTTTTTTAAGTTTTTCTGCAGCTCCTCGAATTTTCCTTTAAAAAGATTTCCCAGGGTTGATTTTTCCGCTGACGCGTGCTTTTGCTGGTAATAGGTATACTCAGAACGCTCGCGTTTTTCAACAGCTTTTTTTTCGCTGAGGATCATATTTTTGTTATTTCTGTCGAATTCGATGACCGCGGCGGATATTTCACTGCCGATCGGATAGTTTTTCTGAAGGTCCTGCCCTGATGCGCCGGTAAGTTCTTTTTTGGGGATAAAACCGAGCATTCCGTTTTCAAGCCTGATGTTTATGCCCTGGGGGATGACCCTTTCAACCGTGCCCTTCACCGTTTCATCAAGATCGTCGCGGTCCCTGTTCCAGGGACTTTTGCCGTCATCGGCAAGATCCAGTGATATTTTTTTTTCGGCAGTGCTAATTGAAAGGATCGTTACCGATATTTTGTCGTTCAATGACAACAGGTCTTCGGGCCTGTTGACTTTTTTGATGAGGTTCATCCGAGAAATATGAACAAAACCTTCAAGCCCGGGTTCAAGTTCGATAAAAGCGCCGCTTTTAATAAAGTTAACCACTCTTCCGTCAAACCGCTGGCCTTCAGTAAACCGCGAAGCGTCAGCCCACGGATCGGGAGTCATGTCCTTGATGCTCAGTGTTATACGTTTGTTTTCCCAGTCAATGGATTTAACCATCGCCGAGACCATGTCGCCCTGAGCGAATCCTTCACATCCCCTGCTCCTGCTGCGTGACACCTCGGATTTGGGAATCAACGCCTCAAAACCGCCGATATCAATAAACATGCCGAAATCTCTGATCGAAGTCACAGGGCCGGAAACGATGTCGTTCTCTTTCAGGGTTTGCTTCAATTTTTCTTCTGACTGTTCCTTTTCCTGCTCTAGAAGGACCCTTCTTGAAAGGATGATGTTTTTACCGCCTTCACGGTATTCAGTAATCAGGAACTTGAGGGACCTGGCAATCAGGCCTTCTGGATTTTCAGGACTCTTCATGTCAATCTGGGAAAACGGGCAGAATGCCCTGATGCCGGAAATTGAAACCGCATAGCCGCCTTTTTTCACATCAGTAACCGTACCGAAGATGGGGATATGTTTCCTGTAGGCCATGTTAACGAGTTCCGGGGTGATGCGGCCCCTGCCAATGCTGGTGGTCAGGTGGGTTTCCCCTCCTTTTTTAGTCACGACATATGCCTGAATTTCGTCGCCTTTTTTGACGGTGACAGAGCCGTCGTTACCGGTAAATTCGGTGATGTCAATGGTCGCTTCACTTTTACCGGAGATATCGAGAAACACGTTTTCGCTGTCTATCTGGACCACGACGCCGCGGACGCTTTCTCCGGGCTCGAAATCGTCCCTTCTGGTCAGGGAAGCCTCCAGCATTTCTTCGAAGTTAAAATCGTCATTGGGGATATTATTGTTGTCCATATGAATCCTGATGCTGTAATCAATAGTAATACTGTTGAAACAAGTTACCATTACCGCCTGTTGCGTGTAAACAAAATTATTGCGTGAATAAAATTATTGACATTAAAGTGTGCCGGTGGTATATACGCAAATATTATAAAAAGCGCGGTTCTCTTTTATTAAATCATTACAGCCAAATGGAGTGAATCATGAAAAAGCTTATTGCATTAATACTTGTTTTTACTGCAGTTACAGCGATTGCTTACGCGGATACTGAAAAAAAGTCAAAATCGACTGAAGAGTATATTGCCGATCTCTCCCAGGATAAAGATGAAAATGTCATTATAGAGGCAGCCGATTGGGCGGGCGAGAAAAAGAATAAAGATGCGATTGATCGCCTTGCCGGGCTCATCAATGATGAAAGAGAAAATGTACGCTTACATGCCGTTATGGCATTAGGTTACATTGGCGATGAAAAGGGCGTTGACGCGGTCAATTCTTCCCTGCTCAATGACGAGAGCGCGGACGTTCGCTATGCCGCACTGCTTGCCTCTTTCAGAATCGGTTCGAAGAAATCGCTTGACACCTGGAAACAGGCTAAAGAAAAAGAAACCGACCCTTTTATTCAGGACTTTTTAAAGAAAGCTGAAGAACAGGCAATGAAGAAGAAATAGCGGCCTCTTTCCATTTTCAGGAATAAGGTATTTGTTTAAATAATCTTTTTCAGGCATGTTGTTATGAACATAACATCATGCTTTTTTATTTTAAGGAAATGTGATTGGAAAAACCATGGGCAATGACGAGGTAAAATATCTGGTTTTCGATGTCGAATCGGTACCGGATCCCAGACTGATTAAAATGGTCCGCTATCCCGGAGAAGACCTGGATGACCGCCAGGTGGTGGAAAAATACCGCTCGGAAATACTTGAGGCGACTGACGGCGTGTCAGAGTTTATTCCGGTCACGTTTCAGTATCCGGTCTCGGTCACGGTCGCGAAGGTCAGGGAAAATTACACGCTCATCGATATCGTGTGCCTCGACGAGCCGAAGTTCAGGCCCAGGGAACTCACCCGCCTTTTCTGGCTCGGCGTGGAGACCCTCTACGGCAATTCATCACTGGTGACCTTTAACGGAAGGGGCTTTGACATCCCCCTGCTTGAACTCATGGCCTACCGTTACGGCATCACCGCGAACAGGCACTTCAAAGACAAATTCGCGGGAAGGTACCGCTTCGGCACCAAGCATATTGACCTCCAGGACTGGGTCACGAATTACAATGCCATCCGCATGAACGGCGGGCTCAATCTTCTGGCAAAGGTGATCGGCAAGCCCGGCAAGATGGGCACGACCGGAGACAAGGTCTACGAGCTTTATCTCGAGGGTAAAATTCGGGAGATCAACGATTACTGTATCCACGATGTCCTGGACACGTATTTCGTGTTTCTGCGGACCCGCGTTATTTCAGGAGACCTTCCCCTTGACCGGGAACAGGACATCGTGCGGCAGACCAAGAAATTCATAGAAGAGAACCGGGAACGAATCCCGGCTTTTAACGAATACCTTGACAACTGGGGCGACTGGGACCCCTGGCCCTGATCACTGAATTTAATCATTCATCAGGAGAAATTTCCACACCTTTCAGTTCAGGTTGTTCATGGCCCTGTATGAATCGCATATGGTGTTCTGATACTTGTCCTTCATCACCATTTTTCTCATGTTTTTGAAAATTTTGTAGGGTCGTTCCGTGGTGGTGGCGTTTGCCATCCAGGCCGGGATTTTACCTCCCGGGTCCGAGTGGGTCTCGTACGTTATCAGCACCCTGTCGCTGTCCACGGGTGTAAAACGGAACAATCCGTACAGTTTTTTTACCCGGATAATACCCGGCTCTTCGGGTAGGATCCCGGGAAGGTCAGTGTATTCAATATTGATGCTTTTATCGGCCGGGTCCTGGAATATTTTAAAATGACACAGGGAATCCCGGTCTTTGACCGGCCAGGGAGCGTCGGTCATGATGTGAATGTAGAACTCGAGCTTGGTGATTTCTTTCACACAGGTAAAAACCTTCATCTGCGGATACCACCGGGTAAACGAATCAAAATCGGTCATAAGGGCGATCAGGCTCGCCAGCGAGGTTTTTACCGTCATTTCCGCTTTCACCGCTTTAAGAACAGAGCCGGGAATTTTTTTGGTATACACCTTGATTCCGCTCATGTTTTTGGCAAGCTTCCATTCGTCCGCCATGGCCGGTATCGACGCCAAAACCAGCACCAGGGCCGTGAATGCCAGTATCTTTCGCTTGAGTATCATGCGGCGGCCCATTTATTGTTCCTCTCCGGGCAGAATTCTGACCGCGCCGCGGTCTGCGGAGGAAACCATCAGCGCGTACGCCCTGAGGGCCTGCGATACCCTGCGGTCCCTTCCTTCCGGGGTAAAGGCAGCCGCGCCCTTTGCCTCTTCTTCTTTTCGTCTTTTTTCCAGCTCGTCATCCGAAACGAGAACGTTGAGCTTGCGGGCGGGGATGTCAATTTCGACCATGTCACCTTCCCTGATCAGGCCGATGGCGCCGCCTGAAGCTGCCTCGGGCGAGACATGGCCGATGGACAGGCCGGCCGTGCCCCCGGAAAATCTTCCGTCGGTGAGCAGGGCGCAGGCCTTGCCCAGGCGCATTGAATTCAGGTAGGACGTGGGATAGAGCATCTCCTGCATGCCGGGCCCGCCTTTGGGCCCTTCATAGCGGATGACCACCACATCGCCGGCCTTGATCCTTCCGTCAAGGATCGCGTCACAGGCGGCTTCCTGCGAGTTGTACACCTTGGCGCTTCCCTTGAAGGTATAGATGCTGGGGTCGACCCCCGCGGTTTTAACGATACTTCCGTTACGGGCAATGTTCCCGAACAGCACGGCCAGGCCGCCGTCACGGTTATAGCAGTGCGCCACGTCGCGGATGCACCCGGCGGCGCGGTCGTCGTCGAGCTGATCGTAGCATTCATTCTGTGAGCCCAGGACCAGGTTCCTTCCCCTTCCGCCCGGGGCGCTGCTGTACAGAGAGCGCGCTTCGGCCGAAAGGCCGGGCCTCATGATGTCATGGGTGTCAAGCGCCTGCGCCAGGGTGAGCCGGTCTACGCGCTTCACTGAAGTGTCGAGAAGGCCGGCGCGGTCAAGCTCGCCCATGATCCCGAGAATGCCTCCGGCGCGGTTCACGTCTTCAACGTGGTAGGGTGAGCTCGGGGCGACCTTGCACAGGTTCGGTATTTTACGGGAAAGGGCGTCAATGTCTTTCATGGTGAAATCGACTTCCGCGGCGCTGGCGATGGCGAGCAGGTGCAGTACGGTGTTGGTCGAGCCGCCCATGGCGATGTCAAGGGACATCGCGTTGAGGAAGGCCTTTTTGTTCGCGATGGAGCGCGGGAGCACGGAATCATCCCCGTCATAATAATACGCTTTCGTGTTTGCAACAATGAGTTTCGCGGCCTTTTCAAAGAGGGACAGCCTGTTTTTATGGGTCGCGACAACCGTGCCGTTCCCGGGAAGGGCCATGCCGATCGCTTCGGCGAGGCAGTTCATGGAGTTCGCGGTGAACATGCCCGAACAGGAACCGCAGGTCGGGCAGGCGGTGCGTTCGAGCTCTTCGATGTCGCTGTCAGGAACCGACGGGTCTGCGCTCATGACGATCGCGTCAATAAGGTCTTTTTTCGCGCCTTTGAACAACCCGGCTTCCATGGGCCCTCCGGTTACGAAGACCGCGGGGATGTTCAGCCTCATGGCCGCCATGAACATCCCCGGCGTGATCTTGTCGCAGTTGGATATGCAGATCATGGCGTCGACCATGTGCGCGTTGCACATGTATTCCACGCTGTCCGCGATCAGGTCGCGCGACGGGAGGGAGTAGAGCATGCCGTTGTGCCCCATGGCAATGCCGTCGTCGATGGCTATGGTGTTGAATTCGGCCGCGAAACATCCTTCTTTTTCTATGATCGACTTCACCTGCTGGCCTATGGTGTGAAGGTGTACGTGGCCCGGTACGAACTGGGTAAAGGAGTTGACCACGGCGATTATGGGTTTGCCGAACTGTTCCTCTTTCATTCCGTTGGCGCGCCAGAGGCTCCTGGCACCGGCCATTCTTCTTCCCTGTGTGCTGGTTGCGCTTCTCAACGGTTTTGCCATGGGTGTCTCCTTTGAGTATTGATTTTTTTAGTTAGTGAACTTTGTCATTCCCGTGAAAATGGGAATCCAGATAATTTTTTTCTGTCATTCCGGCCGAAGTGCCGGAATCTCATACAATAAAATTATAAAGATCTTTCCAATCAGGATTCATACTATTTATAAGATTGATTTTGTAATCTTTTTTCCATTTTTTTATTTGTTTTTCTTTAGCAATAGCACTTTTAATATTCAATGCTTCTTCAAACCATACAAGTTTATTGCAATTGTATTTTTTAGTAAATCCTTCGATAGTTTTTTCTTTGTGTTCAAAAACTCTTTTTATTAAATTATTAGTCACACCAGTATAAAGAATGGTATTATATTTATTGGTCATAATGTAAACATAGTATTTTTTCATTATGCTCAATTTTTTCTATGAGATCCCGGTATTGCCTTTGGCAAACCGGGATGACATTTTTTTCGGAATGAATATACCGCAATATCATACAATTAAGTTCTTGAAATAATCTTTAAAATGAGTGCAAACAACACTTATTTGTCAAGAGGATTAATCTCTTTTTCAGGGAGTATGCGGTTATACATTTTCCCCATGCGCCAGAGTTTGTCGACAATCTCTTCGGTAATGGCGCCTTCGGTAAGCTTCCAGCGCCAGTTTCCCTGCGAGGTGCCGGGGATGTTCATCCTGAACTCGGCCCCGTATCCCAGAATGTCCTGCGCGGGAAAAATGACCAGGCACGCGGTTGAGCGGCAGGCCTGCCTGATCAGTTTCCAGTGAAACTCGTGAATATTGTCGACACCCAGGTATTCGAGCACGTAAGCCCTGGTGTTCTCGTCTATTTCGCTGCCGTAAAACCATCCGTTCGTGGTGTTGTTGTCATGCGTTCCGGTGTAGACGATAAAATTCGGGTCAGCAAAATTGTGCGGAAGGTAATAGTTCCTGTTGTTGAAGTCAAAGGCGAACTGCAGGATCTTCATCCCCGGCAGGCCGAGGCCGCTTCTGAGCTCCTCCACTTCAGGGGTGATCACCCCGAGGTCCTCGGCGATCAGGGGAAGGTCGCCGAGCTCCTCTTTGAGCCTGGTGAAAAATTCCATGCCAGGGCCTTTGACCCATTCTCCGTTGATCGCGGTCTTTTCGTCAGCCGGGATCGACCAGTATCCTTCAAAGCCCCTGAAGTGGTCCACGCGGATGATGTCCACGCAGCCGTGCAGGTGGCTGATCCGGCGCGTCCACCATGAAAACGCGGCCCTGTTGAGTTTCCCGTTTTTGTCGCGCCACCGGTACAGGGGATTGCCCCAGCGCTGCCCGGTCGCGCTGAAGTAATCGGGCGGAACGCCTGAAACCGATTCCGGCTTTCCCGTTTCGGGGTCGAGCTGGAGCATGTCACGGTGTGACCAGGAATCGGCGCCGTCCATCGTGATATAGATGGGGATGTCCCCGATAAGGTAAATGTCCAGGCCGTTGCAGTATCGCTTGAGCGCGGCCCACTGCCTGAAAAAGATGAACTGCAGGAATTTTTTATACTCGATTTCATCGCGGAGCTCGTTACGCCATTTTTCCACTGCTTCCTTTTCGCGCAGCGCGATGCCGTGCTCCCATGATGTCCAGTCAAGGGTGTTGAACCGGGCCGCCAGGGCCGAGTACAGCGTATAATCGTCAAGCCATGAGGATGATTGCCCGCAGAATGTACGGTATTCATCCCGCGGGGCCAGGGGTGATGTGCTGAACAGTTCAAATGCCTTTCTGAAGAGAGGAATTTTATGGTTTTCGACACCCTCGAAATCAGTGAAGTGGCCCTGCCGGCCTTCATAGGGCGTGATTTCAATGCCGCACCATTCTTCCGCAGCGAGATCGTCAATGCTTATGAGAAGCGTGTTGCCCGCAAAGGTCGAGGGTGAGGCATACGGGCAGTAATCAAAAGCGGCAGCAACAGGCCCGATGGGAAGGACCTGCCAGTAACGCATGCCCGCGTCTTTTAGTTTACGGGCAAAAGCCCGCGCTTCTTCGCCGAGGGTCCCGGTGCCGTATTTTCCCGGCAGGCTGGTAAGGTGAAGCAGAATTCCGCTTGAACGCTCAATTTTCATATCTTTCTCTATATTATCAGTTTGAAGGGATTGTAACGAATCATATCATCCCGGCCCTGATCGGGAAAGCAATAAATAATATCTTGACCGAAAATTATTTTAGCCGGAAAATGATTACGTTTTCGCAAACATCATGAGGTGGGCCTTGGTCAATAAGAGTACTCGCTTAACAGTTATATTTTTTTTGTTTTTATTGCTTGTTTCAAGCCTGATTTCATGTTCAGCACGGGATGACAGAATATCCGTCACGCAGTGGGAGGTGCTCTTTGACCATGAGCGGGACCTTGCCGCCGTACAGGGAAAAAATGGGTGGGCCCCGGTAGAAATTCCTTCGACATTTAACGTTCCGGGAGCGGGAGAGGGCGTAACCTACTTCTGGCTCAGGGCCAGGTTCGCTGTTGATGATGACCCGGCAAAGTTTTACGGCATTACCATGGGACGGGTTTTTGACACTGATTCCGTGTACATCAATTCATATCCCGTGGGGTCAATGGGGGATGACGAGATCGGCCTGATCAGGCAGCGGCGCAATTATGTCATCCCCAGGGGAGTGCTCCTGAAGGGTGAGAACACCCTCTACGTGAACCTGGGTGTCTACGGCAACAACCGGGGCGGCATAACCTCAATGGTACGGATACTTCCCCGCAGGGACTATGAGGTGGTAAATCTCATCTCGTCGTTTTTTTATTTTCACCTGCCCCTGGAGATGATGGTCGTGGCCAGCGTGGTGAGCCTGGTCCTGTTTATTTTTTACCTGTGGAACAGAAAGGAACGGCTGTACCTGTACACCCTTGTCGCGGTGCTGCTGTACATGCTTTTCCTGGTGTCCCTGTTTTATCCCTTCACCGTGCTTGACCAGTCACTGACCCGGTTTGTGCAGTTCGCCTCGTATCATCTTTTCGCGATCGCCCTGCTTATGATCGTGCAGTCGCTGTATTCGATATATGTGCCCCTGTACAACCTGGTATGCGTTCCCCTTTTTCTTTTTCTGGCCGGGATTATTTTTATTTTCCAGAACTCACCCCGGCTGCACTGTATCGGCAACGGGCTTGCCATTGTTTCGGAGATCGTGCTCATAATTGTGGTTTCGGTAATGGTCACCCGCTTTCACCGGTCACGGAAAGACCTTTTCAAGCTCATCATGGCCGCGGGGGTGTCAATTGCGGGGATCAGTATAGCGATCCTGGAAATAATTTTTTCATTATCAGGCGGGGCATATTCGCTCCTGGTAACTTCATATTGCGCGCCCCTGTTTCTGGTCCTCTTTGTAACTATTTTTGCCAGGGAACAGATGAAAAGGAACATGGAGCTCGAATTTCTTTACTCAAGGCTTAAAGGCCAGGACAGGGCGGACGAGGGCCTTTCCATCAATGAGGCGTCCCGGCAAAAGCTTGACCGCGTGATCGCCTTTATAAAGGAAAATTATACGTCCGACCTGTCAAGAGAGGGGCTGGCAGCCGCGGTCGATTTGAACCCCAATTACATGAGCGGTCTCTTTAAAAATTACACCGGAAGAAAAGTGAACGAATACATCAATCATCTCCGCATTGAAAATGCCTGTGACAAACTGGCCGACCCCGAGGTCAAAATCATTGACGTGGCCCTGTCGGTCGGTTTTGAGAGCCTTTCCACGTTTAACCGGGCCTTTAAAAAAGAGACCGGCCGCACTCCCACCGAGTATCGCGACGATCTCGTTCAGTAACGCTTCTTTTTTCATAAACATCCTCTTTTCAAATCGTCATCTGAATAATTGAAGCGTGTCAAAAAGCCATTTCTGTGATTTTGACCGGAAAAGTTTTTTCACCGGGTGTATCTTACGGCCATAACCTTTACCGGGGAGGCCAGAGAAATGCACACCGAAACGTCCCAGCCTGATTCTTCATAACCGCATCAGGGACTTTCCTTACTGTTTTCTATTTATGATTCATTTCACGCCTGCGTTTGCGGCATTATTACAAACGAGAGGTTTATGATGAAAAAACATACCATAACAATTAAAAGCATTATCGCAGGTATGATCATGCCTGTAATGGCGGCCCTGCTCGCCGGCGGGTGCGCGCGGAACATCAATTATTCGGAATACAGCCCGTCCATCTCGGCGGACGGAAGGATGATCGTTTACCAGACCGACAGGATCGGCGAGGACAAATACAAACTGTACATGAAATACAAAACGGTACTGGGGTGGACCGGCGCCATCCCCCTGCTGTTTGCCAATTCGAGGATCGACGATGACGGCGCCCCGTTTATCACCTATGACCAGAACAGCCTGCTTCTTTCATCGGATAAAAAAGGCGGCCAGGGGGATGTCGACATCTGGATCGCGCCCCGCAAGGGCCCGGTGTGGGGTGTTCCCCGGAACCTCGGGAAACCGGTCAACTCTTCCGGCTATGACGGGTTCGCTTCACTTTCCCCTGACGGAAAGACCCTCTACTTCGTGCGCGAGTGCCCTGACAAGAAGGGCGATCCCAAAGACCGGTTCGGGATCTACACCTCGGAGAACGTGAACGGGAAGTGGGCCGATCCCCGGAGGCTCCCCGCTCCCGTCAACTCGAACTATTCCGATTTCGCGCCGGTAATTCTTTCCGACGGCAGGACCCTTATCTTCAGTTCGACCAGGCCCGGGGGGATGGGCGGCTATGACCTGTATAAAACCGAGATGATGGACAACGGCAGGTGGAGCGATCCGGTCAGTCTCGGCAAACCCATCAACTCGGCATCAGACGACATGATCGCCAGCGTGCCGGCATCAGGCGATGTTATTTATTATTCAAAACAGGACGCGAATGGACGCAGCAGAATTGCCAAATCCGCGCTTCCTGAAAACCTGCGCCAGTCTTCAGTGGTCGCGGTCGCGGGCATCGTGTCCGATGTTAATGAACCCGGGAAAAAACTCCAGGCCGAGATCGTCATTACCGACGTGGACACCGGTGAAAAGTATCAAATCTCCAGCAACGAAGGGGACGGAAAGTATTTTATCATCCTCAACCGCAACCGCCTCTATGATGTTTCAATCAGGAGCAAAGGGTATCTTTTCTACTCGACCAGGTTCGACCTGAAACAAAGGACCTTCAGGGAGAAATACGTGGAGATCATACGGGACATCGAGCTTTCACCGATTACGAAGGGCGCGGTGTTCACGCTCAACAATGTGTATTTCGAATATAAAAGCAGTCTCCTCAACCCTGACTCCTGTTACGAGCTTGGCCGCGTGGCAGACATGCTCAGGAGGAACCCGGAGATGGTCATTGAAATAAGCGGCCACACCGATGACGTCGGTTCCGACACGTATAACGTGAAGCTTTCAAAAGACCGAGCGCAGGCGGTAGCCTCCTTCCTGGTGAAACATGGTTCCAGGCGCAACCAGCTTAAAACCGTGGGTTACGGCGCGGCGCGTCCGGTTGCCACGGGTATCGGTGAGAGCGCGCGCAGTAAAAACCGCCGTGTGGAGATTAAAATATTGAAGCACGGGAAAAACGTTTCACTGTCATTTTAACCGGTAAATGACCGGGTCGGTAAAGAGTTCCGGTCAGCGGGCCGCGTGCATTGCGGCCCCCTGACCTTTCAGGCAATATCAGGATGGCGTTATGAATATCTTAATGGAAATAAAACAGGATGTTTCCGTTCTGTATCCCCCGAAGAATTTTGGCGAGGCCTGCTTTCATTCATTGCAGACCAGAATTGAATATATACTCAATATGTCCGAGACATGCATGCTGATCGATTTCAGCGAAGTAGCAAGGATAAGCAGTGTTATTCTGGGGTGCCTTGTTCGCGCGGCGCGCGACTTCAGCAGGGAAGGAAGACGGGTCGCCCTGTGTTCGGTCAATGGCAGTATACACAAAATATTTGATCTTTTCGAGAGTGATGAAATCGAGATCTATGAAAGCCAGGAGGAGGCCCTCGAATTTCTTGAGGCCGTGAAGTGTTCGGGCGTTCTTTATATCCGTTGATCACGGTTGGCGCGGTCATCCTGAAAGGATGACCGCGCCAGTGCCGGTTTATTTGCTGTGGTTTACTTCACCTGTTTCATATGCTCAAGAATATTTTTCAGGTTTTCCAGCTCTTCGCCGTATTCCTTCCATTTTCCCGCTTTGAGGCTCTGTTCCGCCCTGATGTAATGGGTGTGCGCCTTTCCGGCCAGCATGCGCAGCTGGGTCTCGGCGTTTTCCCGCGACGGCAGGTCAGAGAAAAAGCGTCCCTTGTAAAACATTCTCTCAAGGGCGGTGGGGAGGTCTTTTTCCATCACGACCTGGTCCGCGAATGAGATAATGACCCGCTTGAGCTCGGGCATTTCGCTGCTCTCAGCCTTGAGGTACAGCGGCTCGATGTACAGTATCGACTCCTCGACCGGGATCGCGAGCATGTTCCCGCGGATCACGCCGGAGCCCTTCTGGTTCCAGAGCGTGAGCTGTTTTGAAATTTCAGGGTCCTGGTCAATGCGCGCTTCAATCTGCAGCGGGCCGTAGCTGAGCTTGTCCTTGGGAAGCAGGTAAAGCTTCAACTCGCCGTAATCGGGCATGTCGCATTTCGCCGTGAGAAAACCGATCATGTTGTTTTTCTGCAGGGGAGTGAAGGGCAGGATCAGGATGAATTCGCTCCTTGTTTCGTCCGGGAGCTTGGTCACCAGGTAATAGCTTACCACGGGCTGTTCGTTGCTCTCGTAAATCTGCCGGGGAATGTCCCACGCGTCCTCGTTGTTGTAGAAGACGTTGGGCTCGGTCATGTGATATTTCAGAAGCATGGTGCTCTGAATGTTGAACAGCGTTTCAGGATAACGCACGTGGTTTCTGAGGTCCTCCGGGAGGTCCTGCATTTTTTTGAACACTCCGGGAAAAATTCCCGCGTAGACCTTTATTATGGCATCGCTATCGTCAGTGATGTAATAGTCCATGGAGCCGTTATAGGCATCGATGACGATCTTGACCGAGTTGCGGAGGTAATTTATTTTTTTGCCGCCGACCATGATCGGTGTCGAATAGGGGAAGCGGTCAGTCATGGTGTAGGCGTCGATTATCCAGAAGAGCCTTCCCTCCGAGATGACCAGGTACGGGTCATCGTCGAAGTTCAGGAACGGGGTGTACGTGGTCACCATGTCCATGATATTGCGTTTGAAAAGTATTCTGCTTTTGTCGCTTATGGTCCCTGATATGAGGATGTTGATATCGTTAAACGCGGCCGCGAGAAATACGCGTTTGATCAGCGAGTCAAGAGCGAGCCCGCCGGAGCCGGCGTAGGTCGTGTACTTGTTTTCCTCTCCCGAAGGATAATCAAACTCTCCGGGCTGTATGCTGGTATTGGTTATGACATAGTCGTTATTGTGTTCGCCGTAATAGATCTGCGGCCGTGATATTGAAAAATCGATCTTTGATTGCGGGGGGATGTCATAGATGAGCATTTCAGGAAGGCCCTCTTCAGTGACCTTGTCAACCCTGCTGAGCACCGCGCCGAAACCGTGAGTGTAAATCAGGTGTTTGTTCTGCCAGGTCTGGCTGCTTACGGTCAGCCTCGAGTGGAGGAGTTCCCGCGCGGAAAGGTTTACCGCGATTTTTTGCCTGTTGATCATGTAGCGGTCAACATCCACATCGTGGAAATAATAATAGGGCTTGAGCTCCTGCAGCTGCTTGTAGGTCTGCTTCAGGGGGCGCCAGTCCCACAGGCGGACGTTTTCAAGCGTGGTGCGGTTGTTCATGATGTCCCGATAGGAGAGGTTCCTGTTGTTGGCGAATGGTATTTCTTTGACCTTTTCAATGTCATAGGCAAGCCTGGTAAATGTGATGTTGTTTTTAATGTACGGCCCTTCCTTGTCGAGTTCATTGGGGTCAACCACGAAGCGCTGCTGTATTGAAGGGTACATGGTCCCCAGGATGAAATATGCCGGGAAGAGGATCACCAGAACAATTATGGGCAGCTTGAAACTTCTTTTAACGATGTTAAAAAGAAGAAACCCGGCGGCAATGAACGAGAGAACCATCGCGACATTATAGGCGATGAGGTTCGCGTTAACCGCGGTGTAACCGGCACCGAAAAATTTGCCGATCTGCGAATACAGGAGTTCATACGCCTTGAGCCGGTACCCGACACCGTAGAGGAACACGACTATCGCGAGCAGTGAAGAGATGTGCGCCCGCGCGAACAGTGAAAATTCCAGCTTGTTTTTCCGCCAGAGAATGCCCCCGTTCGTGACATGAAAAAACACTGAAAACAGGGTTATCATGATCAGGGACGTCATAAGCCAGGTATAGAGAAAATTGTAAAAGGGCAGCTTGAAAATATAAAAGCCGACTTCAAGGTTGAAAATGGGGTCAGGCGGCATTGAAGCAAAGGGCTGCGCGTGCCCGAACATGAGATATTCCTTCCAGTACGCGGATCCGGCCCCACCCATGATAAAGCCGATGATCACCACGCTTATGGTCAGGATAATGAGCAGGGCCCTTCGCGGCGAGCCGAAGACCGGAATGCGAAGGCGGTCCAGAATATTGCTGGTGAAAATCCTTCCTTTTCCGCCGAGCAGCCGAATGAGCAGAAAATTTAAAAAAAACAGCGCGATAAAGGCCACGGTGAACATCGCGTGAACAATGAATTTTGTGGTAAAGAGCGTCCAGAAAATACCGGTTCCGTTATTGATGCTGAACCACTGGTAATCAAGATAGAATCCGGAGCTCATCGCGATTAAAATGTATGAGGCTATAATTATCGTTATAAGGATGATCATTTTTTTGTTTTTCATAGTTTTTCCTCAGGGTAGGATGTATCCAGCATACCCGCCCGGTACCAGGTATGCAAGATTTTTTTTTAAACAGGTTGTCCGGTTATCATGATTCTGACAGATTTGTTTCTGAAAATCAAGTGTAACATCCCCCTTCGAATGAAACAATTCTAAAAAACTGTTTGCCTTGAATTATATAATGGCGTATTCAGGTCATCAGTTAATTGATCACAGGAGTAACACTACCGGCAATGATTTCAAGCAAGGTCAGTGATGTTAAATCATTCATGGTTATGGATGTTATGGCCCGTGCGGCTGAAATTGAACGAACGGGCAGGAAGGTTATACACCTTGAGGTTGGCGAGCCCGATTTCAGCACTCCTGACGTGGTTCGCGAGGCCGCTATCGAAGCGATCAGAAAAGGTGACACCCATTATACGCATGCCATGGGCATGATTGAACTTCGTGAAGAGATCTGCGCTTATTATTCCCGTGAATACGGTGTTTCCATAACCCCGGAACAGGTGCTGGTCACGTCAGGGACGTCCCCGGCAATGCTTCTTATGATGCTGGCTATTGTCGAGCCGGATGACGAAGTCATTGTTCCCAACCCTCATTACGCCTGTTATCCCAATTTTATTCAGGCCGTGGGGGGCAGGATGGTACAGGTGCGTACCATGCCCGAAGAAGGTTTCCAGTACCGGCCAGAAGCGATACGAAAGGCCATAACCTCGAGGACGCGCGGCATAATGATCAATTCACCGTCCAATCCAACCGGTATCGTCATGGGTGATAAAAACCTTGAGGAGATAGCGCGATTTACCGGCCAGTATATTCTTTCGGATGAAATTTATCACGGCCTTGTCTATGAAGGAAGGGCGCGGTCCATTCTGGAGTTCACTGACAGGGCCTTTGTTATCAATGGTTTTTCGAAACTTTTTGCCATGACCGGGTGGAGGCTCGGATACCTGATATTCCCCCCGGAATTTTCATCGGTGATGGAGCGAATGCACCAGAGCTTCATGATCTCGGCCAACAGTTTTGTTCAGTCAGCCGGTATCGCGGCACTTTCCAGCGCCTGGCCTGACGTGGAAAAAATGAAGCAGACCTACAATGAAAGAAGGGTATACATGATCAAACGGCTCAGGGAAATCGGGTTTACCATTCATATTGAACCGACCGGGGCATTTTACGTGTACGCTGATGCAGGCGCTTTCTGTGATGATACCTATAGCGAGGCTTTTGCGATCCTCGAAAAAGTAGGGGTTGGCGTTACTCCGGGAGTTGATTTCGGCTCCGGCGGAGAGCGTTTTATCCGTTTTTCTTACGCCAATTCTCTGGAAAATATAAGGGAAGGCCTGGACCGCATTGAAGAATACTTTAAAGGAAGATGATTTTTTTTATCATATTTAAAAATACTTTACAAAAAATAAAGGGATTATACCTTTTCCACTCACACGGCTTTTTGACAGGGAGTTCGGCGAACTTCAACGCATCGGCCTGACTTGCCGCATTGAGGAGTACCAGAAACGGATTGAACCGGAAAACCATTTTGCCACGGCAGAATTAAAATACTGATATATTATGGGACTCATGGGAGGATACAATGACAAAGGAATATAAAAGTGCGGATATTCGCAATGTTGCCCTTATCGGCCACGGCCAGACAGGAAAGTCTACCCTTCTTGATGCCATGCTCTTTGCAGGAGGACAGATTGACAGAATGGGGAACGCTGCGAGCGGCACTCTTGTTTCTGATTTCGATGATGATGAAAAAGACCGAAAAATTTCCCTGAAAAGCGCCATGGGTTTTGTAGAGCTTGATGGAGTAAAAATAAACATTATCGACACTCCGGGAACGGCAGATTTCGTCGGGGAGACCAGGGCGGCCCTGCAGGCAGTTGAATGTGCCATTATGGTCGTTGATTCCGTTGACGGGGTTCAGATCGAAACTGAAAAAGCGTGGAGATACCTTACCGAGAAAAAAATCCCCTGTATTTTCTTTGTAAATAAAATGGACAAAGAGCGGGCGAATTTCAACCAGGTCCTTGACAGCCTTAAGAGTGTTCTTGGCGCGCGGGTTGCCCCTCTTTCGATCCCCTTTGGAGAAGGCGATAAATTCAGCGGTGTTATAAACCTCATTGATATGAAACTCTATTCTCCCAAGGGTGACGGCAAGGATGTTACCACTGCCGATGTTCCGGCTGAGGCGGCAAAGGATGCTGAAGAGAAAAAGAGCGCCCTTGTCGAGCTCGCCGCTGAAGCGGACGATGCTCTGATCGAAAAATTCCTTGAGGGAGGCGAACTTACTACAGAAGAAATCGCCAGTGGTATGGGCCTTCTGCTGTCCCAGGCAAAACTGTGCCCGGTGACCTGCGGCGCGTCCGAAAAGGTGAACGGCATTAAGACCCTGCTTCGGATAATCAAGTCTTTTGCTCCCGCGCCTGCAACAGGTAAAGAATATACGGGATATAATCCAAATAATAATGAAGAAAAAGCCGTAAAAATGGCGCCTGACGGTCCGCTGGCCGCGGTTGTCTGGAAGACCTATATTGACCAGTATGCCGGAAGGTTTAATTATCTCAAGGTGATTTCCGGTGAGCTCAACCATGATGTTGAGGCGTTCAACCCGGCCAAGCGTGACAAGGAGCGTATAACCAAGCTTTTTTCTATGATAGGCAACAAACAGGTTGAGGTTCAGAAACTTTGCGCCGGGGATATCGGTGTTGTGGTTAAACTTACTAAAACTACAACCAAGGACACCCTGTGTGATCCTAAAGCCGACCCGATAGTGCTTCCTATCGTGGACCTGCCTGATCCGGTGTTTTCATTTGCAGTTGTGTCCACGAACAAGGGTGATGAGGACAAGATCGGCCAGTTTTTCGCCAGGGTCACTGATGAAAATCCCACAATTACTTATAAATATAATGCCGAGACCAGGGAAGCGGTGCTTTCAGGTATGGGCGAGCTTCAGCTTTCAATTATTCTGAACCAGCTTAAAGAAAAGAACAAGATAGAAGTCCTTACCCGTGAGCCCAGGGTCGCGTACCGCGAAACGATCACCAAGATGGCCGAAACCGCGTACAAACATAAAAAGCAGACCGGCGGCCATGGCCAGTATGGTGATGTCTCTATACGAATCAAGCCCAGGGGAAGAGGCGAGGGCTATGAATTTATCGACAGTATCGTCGGCGGTGTTGTCCCCAAGCAGTATATTCCCGGTGTGCAGAAAGGTATCTTTGAGGCAATGGATGAGGGAGTACTCGGAAAATTTCCGGTTGTTGACATGTCTGCGGAACTGTACTTCGGTTCATATCATGATGTTGACTCCTCTGAAATGTCATTTAAAATAGCCGCACGAAACTGTATTAAAAAAGCAATGGAAATGGCTGGTCCCCAGCTTCTTGAGCCCATAATGGAAGTCAGTGTTTTTGTTGATAAGGAATTCATGGGCGATATCCTCAGCGACGTAACCAGCAGAAGGGGAAGGGTCCTTGGCATGGACAGCTCGGAAGGAAGCGGCAGTATATCGGTGATTAAGGCAACGGTCCCTCTTGCTGAAATGCTGAGCTATCCCATTGACCTTCGCGCCATGACCAGCGGCAAGGCGACCTTCGAAATGAAATTTTCACACTATGACCCGATCGGCGGAAGGGATGCTGAAAAGATCCTGGAAGAGCGCAGAAAACAGCTCGAAGAAGAAGCGAACAAGTAAAAATATCATATAGGGGGCTGTCCCATAAGCTGTTCATCCTCCCTTGATGGGAGGCCAGCGCTTTTGGGACAGCCCCTTTTGTATTGACAGATGTTTTTGCTTTCTGTAACTTTTGTCTGTTACTACGCTATATTACGGTATGGAACAGACACTTAAAAACATCCGCGCCCAGGCGCCCCTGACCATTGTTATTTCTTTTTTTCTGCACCTGGTCATGCTTACCGCGCTTTTCCTTCCTGATCTGAAGAGCCTTCTTCAGCTTGATGAGTATCTGGGTAAAAATGCGTCATTCAGCAGGGACGTTATTGTCAACATCAACCAGGACGATCAGAAGCAGATCACGCAGAAGACCCTTCTCTCTGACAGGGACTCAACCGCGCAGGGATATATTACCTCGAAAAAAGGCGACCGCTGGCTGAACAATTCGCTTGACTTCAGGCTGCTCCAGGGCCATTCCCCGGGCAGCAATCAAAAATCACGCACGAGTTACCAGGACTCTGAAGGGAAAACGATCATGCTCTCTGACGAGTCTGAAGTGGTCATATCGTTTTTAAAACCGGAATATTCCGAAAAGCCGGGAACGGCCGGTGACCATGTGATGATAAAGATTCCTGATAAAAACGATATAACCCGTGAAAATGCGATCTTTTATTCAAACAAGGGGCTCTTTTCATTTAACACGGCGAAATACAAAAATTTTCTTTATTTTAAAGAGATGAAAGACAGGATCGCCAGCAACTGGTATCCCCCACTCATGGCTAACGCGGTCATGGGCGGATCGAACCCGGTTACCGGGACCTATGCGCCGGGCAGAACCAGGATTATGGCGATCCCCAGCCAGGAGGTTAAGCTTTTCTTTACCATGAACCGCAAGGGAGACGTGCTTGACGTCCAGATTATCGATTCCTACGGCAACAAGTCTCTGGACAGCTCATGCCTTGACGCAATAAGGTTTTCTAAAAGTTTTGGGGCAGTGCCCGAAGACATCAAGGGGGATGTTGTGGTGATCCCTTTTATTTTCGGTTATTACGCCTACTGAAG